>Ga0074046_10000278_pt1 | contig 45774 bp, 36 predicted proteins | sample BogForMeECP23OM3_FD_94441 | JGI IMG/M metagenome (GOLD analysis project Ga0074046, IMG submission 94441) | Bog forest soil microbial communities from Calvert Island, British Columbia, Canada - Bog Forest MetaG ECP23OM3 | ecosystem: Environmental > Terrestrial > Soil > Wetlands ... | reverse complement strand
TGCAAGTTGGCTTTCGTCACCTGGCTTGCGTCTGGCTGTCGTCGTCGGCGAACTGCCGCAGCTCGCCTTCGGCGAGGCGGAACGTGCAGTGGCCGGTGGTGATGATGTCCTGGTCGGTGAGCGTGGCCCGGGAGACCCGCTTGCCGTTCACGAAGGTGCCATTGCTGCTGCCGAGGTCGATGATCTCATGGTTTCCCGCGGGAGACTTCCGCGATTCGGCATGGTTGCGCGTAACCCCGGGGTCATCCGCAAGAACCAGGTCGTTGCCGTGGGTGGGCCTGGCCGGTGACTCCGATGTGGTGGTCCGGTCCCGGCGCTGCCTGCTGGACGGCGGGCCGGCGGAGACGGCGGTGTCCTATATCCCGGCCGACCTGGCGAAGGGAACGCCGATCGCTGACCCGAACCCCGGGCCGGGCGGCATCTACGCGCGGCTGGAGGAGTAGGGCCATACCCTGGCCCGGTTCACTGAGGACGTGTCGGCCCGATGAAGCACTCGCAGCCTGACGGATCTGCGATGCAACGGGCCCGTTTTCGGCGCCGTCCGTCACTTTTCGTCTGGTGACCTGGGGAAACGGTTCAAGATCCATCCCGCGTATATCCCGCGACCAGCGGCTCATGACGGCATTTGGCTGCGTCTGGCTGCGGTCGGTGGTGAACCTGCGAGATGAGACGAGAGACCGTAATCCAAGGTCAGGACTGGTTTTCCGAAAAAAAGCGGAGGGCGTGGGATTCGAACCCACGGTGACGTTGCCGCCACAATGGTTTTCAAGACCATCGCCATCGGCCACTAGGCGAGCCCTCCTGTGCCTCACCAGCCTACGGTAACGCTGGACAGAACGTCAGCCGACGCGGCCAGGCGAGCCCGTCACCGACGACCGCGGCCAGGGCCAGGTACGCTTCCGCGGCTTCGCTGCTGAGCAGCTCGAGCTCGATCTCCGCGCCCTCCTCCAGGTGCGGGTCATAGGGGATCCGGGCCACCGCGCGGCAGCGCGCGGCGAAGTGATGCTCGAGCCGGTCGAGGTCAATGGTGCTCTTGCTCTTCGGCCGGATCGCCGACAGTACCACGACCCCGTTCCTGACCAGGTCGCCGCAGTTGTGAGCCTCCAGCCAGTCCAGGGTGGCGCTCGCGCTTCGCGCGCCGTCGACCGACGGTGAACTGACCAGGATGATCTGGTCGGTCAGCCGCAGGACCCCGGACATGGCCGAGTGCAGCAGGCCCGTGCCGCAGTCGGTGATGCAGATCGAGTAGAAGTGCTCGAGCACCCGCGCCGCGTCACAGTAGTCGTCCGCGCCGAACGCGACGGACACCCCCGGATCGCGATCGGAGGCGAGCACCTCGAGCCGGCTCGGTGCCTGTGAGGTGAAGGCCCGCACGTCGGCGTACCGGCTGACCTGATCGCGCTCGTTGAGCAGATCCCTGATCGTGGCGGCCGTCTCCAGCCGGACCTTGTCCGACAGCGTGCCGCGGTCGGGGTTAGCGTCGATGGCGATCATCCGGTCACCACGCAGCGTGGCGAGCGTCGCGCCGAGTCCCACCGCGGTCGTCGTCTTGCCCACGCCGCCCTTGAGGCTGAGCACCGCGACCCGGTGATGACCGCCGGCGACCGGCGTCCTGACCCGGTTGATGAGATCACGGCGGCGCATTTCAGCCGCCGACTCGCCGAACCGCAGCAGCCCGCCGGTCGCCCGGTAGACGCTGCGGCGCCAGCCCGACCCCGGGGCCGTCCTCTTGCCGTGCAGCAGCGACTCGGCGGTCAGGCTGTCGGACGTCTCCCGCGCGTATTCCGGATCGGCCGCCGGCGATGGCGGGAGGAACGCATCGTCCCAGACCGTGCGGCGGCCGTCGGAGATCACCGGCGGAACCCTGGCCGGCAGCGGCACGTTCATCGCCGGCGAGGCCATATCCTGCGGCGGCATCGTCCTCGGCGCCGGGGCATCCACCTGCTCGTGCAGGTCCGGCAACGATTCCATCAGCGGCACCAGCCCCGCGTCACGCACCAAGCCCGGGTCCTCCGCGAAGTCCGGGTCGGCCGCGTAGCCGTGGTCTGGCGGGTAACTGACCGCCGGCGCGTACCCCATTTCCGGCGCATAGCCCGAATCCGGCGCGTAGCCGGGACCCTGCGGGTATCCCGGCTGCCCCGGGCCGGGCTCGTAAGGGGAGAACGACGGTTGCGGATAGTCGTCGTCCGGCGCTACCGGTTCGACCCGATCGCCCCAGCCGGCCCACCCGCGGAAGGCCGTGAAGGCGTCGCCGTCGTGTTCTCCGAACGAACCAGCATCCTGAGGATAGTCGTGCGCATCTTCGCCGAAGATCTGCGGCGTATCGTTGTTCATCGTCACGGGTCGTCCCTCGTGGTCCTCATGGGTGGGCGCGCATGCGGGCCGGGTTCGTACATCTCTCCGAGCGTATGCCAAACGACGCGCGATTTCGATACCCAGCGCACTGGAGCGGTGGCACTGCGTCGCCAATCCGGCTTCCTGTCTAGCAGATGGCCCGGAGATGACAGAGTTGGCGCGGGCACACCAGGCCATGGCGGCCAGCGAGCACATTGGCAAGATCGCGCTCTTTCCAGAGTGACCCCGCGGGCCTCGCAGACGATGTGAAGGTACAGACTAGGGGAATGAGCGACGGGATGAATCCTCAGACACAAGAGCATCCGCAGGTCCTCGTGGTGGGCCCGAACGGCATAGCGACGGCGGGCGGCGAGCAGGACGAAAACGCCAGCCGCGAGCGCCCGGTCACCGAGATGATCGAGCAGCCGGCCAAGGTCATGCGGATCGGCAACATGATCAGGCAGCTGCTCGAGGAGGTCAGGGCGGCTCCCTTGGACGAGAAGAGCCGGGCCAGGCTGAAAGAGATCCACCAGAGCTCCATCAAGGAGCTCGAAGACGGTCTCGCGCCCGAGCTGGTCGAAGAGCTGGAGCGGCTCTCGCTGCCGTTCACCGAGAACGAGGTGCCGAGCGAGGCTGAGCTGCGGGTCGCCCAGGCTCAGCTGGTGGGCTGGCTGGAGGGCCTGTTCCACGGCATCCAGACCACATTGTTCGCCCAGCAGATGGCGGCCCGGGCTCAGCTCGAGCAGATGCGCCGCGCGCTGCCGCCCGGCGCGATGCCCTCGCCCCAGGAGCCGCAGCACCAGGGCCCAGGCTCGGGAATGTATCTTTAAAGATCATTTTCCCGAACGAACCGGGCGCGTGCCTCGGCTCCCCCTGACTGCGGCCACTGGCTACGGGCGGCCGAAGCGCAGCCGCCCCAGCCAGGCGGCGGCTTCGGCGAACTCCGCGTCCGAGGTTCCCGGCCTGACCTGGGTGGTGCCGCCATCGCACCGAGCGTAGCTGCCGAGGAAGCGCACTTCACGGCAGACCCGGCGCAGCCCCATGAGCGCCTCGCCGACCCGCGCGTCATCGACGTGCCCCTCGCAGTCGATGAAGAAGTAGTACTGGCCGAGCCGGTCGCCGGTCGGCCGTGACTGGATCGTGGTCAGGTTGATGCCGCGCACAGCGAATTCGGTGAGGATCTCGAGCAGCGCGCCCGGGTGGTCCTCGACCAGGAACGCGGCCAGCGACGTCCGGTCCGCCCCGGTGCGCGCGGGCAGCGGCCTGGGCGGTGACACCACCACGAACCGGGTGACGGCGTTGGCCCGGTCGTGTACGTCGGCCGCGATGACCTCCAGGCCGTACCGGTCCGCGGCGAAGGCGCCCGCGAGCGCGGCGTCTACGTGCCCGTCCGCAGCCTGGCGGGCCGCCTCCGCGTTGGACGCGAGCGGGACCCACTCGCTATCCGGCAGGTGGGCGGCGAGCCAGCCGCGGCACTGCGGCATGGCCTGCGGGTGGCCGCCGATCCTCTTGATGTCGCCGAGCCTGGTCCCCGGCCTGGCCAGCAGCGCGAAGGCGATGGGGATCTGCAGTTCCGCCACGATGACCAGGTCGTTTCCCGTGGCCAGGTCGTCGAGGGTGGCGGTAACGACACCCTCGACCGAGCTCTCGATGGGTACCACGGCCCGTTCCGCCGCGCCTTCTCGCACGGCGGCGAGGGCGGCCTGGATGGTGGGGCAGGACAGCGGTTCGGCACCGGGGTCGGCGGCGCGCAGCGCCGCCTCGGAGAAGGTCCCCTCGGGCCCCAGGTAGGCATAAGGCATAGCCCACATGATGCCAGCATCGGGAGGGTGCGCGGCGCGGACGGACGGCTACTGCGCCCGCGTCGACGACCGCGTCCGGTCTGCCGCCGGCAGCCAGGCGATGATCACGATGAGCGCCACGGCGGCGATCCCGAAGGCGTCCTCCACCACCCTGGCCGCCAGCGCCGGAACCTCTGGCTGACCGAGCAGGGACCGGCCCCACCAGGGGATGGTCAGGGCGAAGAACGCCGCGGTCGCCGCGGCGATGGCGACCCGCCGCCGCGAGCGCCCGTCCGCCAGGATCGCGCCGATGACCACTACCACGACAAGGAAGTGATGGATCCAGGAGACTGGCAAAACCAGCACGCCGAGCAGCGCGGTGACCGCGATTCCCTCCATTTCCCTGGCCTCCCGCGCCAGCCGCCGGACCACCGCGAAGCCGGCCACCGCGACCAAGACGGCCACCGCGGCCCACAGCCCGCCGGGGGGCTGGCCGGGCAAAAACACCCTGAGCAAGATGCCGCGCAGCGACTGGTTGGACGTGCCCGAGTTGGACCCGAGCCGCCCAGACTCGAAGATCACGCTGGTCCAGTACGTGACCGAGTCGCGGGGCAGCAGCAGCCAGGCACCGAGCGTGGCGGCCAGCGCCACCACCGCCGCGGTCACCGCGGCGCGGCGCCGTCCCGACAGCCACAGGTACACGATGAATACCCCGGGCACCAGTTTGATCGCGGTGGCGAGCCCCACCAGCGCACAGCGCGGCCAGCGCGGCGCGCGGACCGCGCAGTCCGCCACGGCCATCGCGAGCAGGACCATGTCCACCTGGCCGAAACGCATCTCATCACGCAGCGGGAACAGGTAGGCGCAGGCCGCGAAGACGGCCGCGAAGACGGCCGCGCGAAGACGGCCGCAGCGAGCCCGGCGCAGCAGCGGCGCGAACGCGAACCAGATGACCACCGCGAGCGGTACGTAGATGAACGGCACCCAAGCCAGCTGGGCGGCTGACCAGGGCAGCAACGCCAGCGGCACCGCGAATAGCGCGGCGACCGGCGGGTAGGTGAACGGGAGCAGTTGCGGCGGCTGGGTCAGGACGGCGTAAAGCGGCTGGCCCTGCAGCACACTCAGGCCGCCCGCGCGGTAGACCGCCAGGTCCACCAGCCGCTGGTCGGGCACGCTGGTCAGGTACCCACGGACCAGCGGCTCGACGGCGGCCAGCGCCGCGACCCAGGCCAGCACCGCCAGGGCCGTGGCCACCCACGGCGGCCCGGCGGCCAGGCGCGCGGCCAGACGGCCCGGCCAGCTCCCGGGTCCCGGCCGACCCGCCTCGACCGCGGCCGGGACTCCGGTGGCGGTGCTCACCTGCTGGCCTGCCTCGCGGCCGCTTCGCCTGGCGGCGCCTGCTGGCCTGCCTCCGGCAGGACGCACAGAGGCGCGCAAGACGACGGAGCGGGAGGCATGTCCCCCGCAGCGCCGCGCGGCCGACCCGTACCAACCTTCCGAGGCACCATCAGGACCACCAGCCAGACCGTGGCCACGGCGAGGACCGCGGGGGTAATCCCGTGCCTGACCACAGGCTGCAACCACCCGAGCCCGGGCGGCAGCGCCGCGTCGGTCTGCCGCGCGGGCAGGTAACCGAACCCGAGCGCCGCGGTCCGGGCGAGCAGCAGCCAGCCCAGGCCCGCCACGGCGGTCCCGGGCACCAGCGGGACTAGCGGGAGCAGTGCCCACGCCAGCGCGTCGTACCACGGCAGCAGGTATGGCCAGGCGAACAGCCAGGCCAGGGCGAGCGCGAAGGCGGCCGTGCCGCCCGTTCCGATGGGCAGCCCGCGGAGAAGCAGCACCGCGAGCACCACGATCAGCGCAATGGCCCCGAGCTGCACGATGTCGGTCGCGGCCGTTCCGGCCATGGCGAGATGAATGATCCTCCGGATCACCCGCCACGGTGACCCGATCGACACCATGTCACTGGCCCGTGACGACTGCCTGAGCATGGCGGACCCGCCGATGGCCACCGCCGCTCCCGCGATCGCCGCGAAACCGGCACCGAGCGCCGTCAGGCGCGGCACGAGCCGCCGCCACTGGCGCCCGAGGATGAGCATGAGCGCGATAGCGAGCCCGACCTCCACCAGCGCGGCCGTGACCTTGACGGCGAACCCCAGGCCGACCAGGACCCCGGCCACCGCCGCTCTGCTAGCCGGGGGGACGACCCCCCAAGACCCCCCCGCTCCTCTTTCCGGGGGGACCCATCCCCCCGGACCCCCCTTGGGGGGAGCTTCGCCCCTCCATGCCCCCTTGGCCCCCCTGGCCCCTATGGCCCCCTTAGCCCCTATGGACCCCCTGGCCCCCATGGCCCCACTGGCTCCCTTTTGCCACGGCCCGAACAGGACCGCGACGGCGGCGACGCCGAAGACGACCGCCTGGCCGTCCACGTGCGCCCCGGCCACGAGCACTTGGAGCAGCAGCGGGTTGCAGGCCCACAGCAGGGCCGCACGCAGTTGCTGCACCGGATCGTGGCGCGTCATCCGGTGCAGCAGCAGCGCGGTGACGGCGAAGGCAGCCAGGTTCGCCAGGCCGAGCACGAACACGATGTGCCGCACCGAGGTACCGCCGGCCAGCGATGCCAGCCCCTGGATCGCGGTCGCGAGCGGCCCGTAGACCGACGGCGATCCCGACCAGTCCTGCACCGCACGGGCCACCGGATCACCCAGGGCCGCCAGCTGGGCCGGCGTCGTGGTGTACGGGTTGTGGCCGGTGACGAGCATCCGCCCGTAGGCGGCGTAGCTGAGGTGGTCCGACGATCCGAAGGGCGGCACCAGCGTCAGCGCGGCCGCCGCCAGCAGCCCGGCCACCAGGACGGCCCGGGCCGGCACCGACCAGCCGCCGCGAGCCGCCCGCAGCACGAGCACCAGCCCGAGCGTTCCGGCGGCCAGCCCGGCCGCGGTCAGGCTGACCGCGAGGTAGGGCGACGGGTGCAGGCCGAGCGACCATGGCGGCCCGGCCGGGCCCGGCAGCGCCGGTTCCATGACCGAGGGCCCGGCCACCGCGACAGCGAACGTGCACGCCACGCTGATCCCGATGGCGACGAGCCCGGCGGTCCCCCAGGACCTCGCCGGCATCTTGGGGCTCGCGGGGCCGGCGGGAACCAAAGACCCTGCCGGTCCCGCCCGCTCCGACCGCCTGGTCATCGACGTGCGGCGAGCGCCCTGGCGACGTCGGTGAGCTGACGCGCACGGTGCAGCTGGGCGCGCAGGCCGGTCCCGGTGGCCCGGTGCGCGAGCTCGACCTCGACCTCGGTGACCCGGAGGCCTTTACGAAGCAGGTCGATGGTGAGCGCGGTCTCCACCCCCCAGCCCGGTGCCAGCGGGCGCGCCGCCTCGAACGCCGCCCGGGTCAGGCAGCGCTGCCCGTTCAGCGGCTGGGCTGGCTGCCAGCCGACGGCGCGGCGGATGCCGGCCCCGGACAGCCCGACGACCAGGCCGTGCCCGCCGAGCTTGACGGTCGCGGCGAAGACGGCGATGGTCATGTCGGCCGTCCCCGCGACTACCGGAACCGCCAGCGGCCCGGCCTGCGCGGCCGACTCGGCTAGGTCCGCGTCGAGGAACAGCAGGTGCCGGGGCCGCTTGCGGCGCTCGCGCTGGTCGATCAGGCTCACCGCGTCGGCGCCGGTCTGCATGGCGGCAGCCTTGCCCCTGTTCCTGGCGTGCCGCATCACCACCGCGCCCGCGCGGCGAGCCAGGGCGCCCGTGCTGTCCTGGGAGCCGTCATCGATGACCACGACGAGGCCCACCCCGGTGAGCCCGGCGGCGGCCGTCACGGTCGCGGCGACACGATCGGCCTCGTTCCGCGCCGGAATGACCACTGCGACGTCGTCGGGCTGGGACCCTGCTGGCATGGGCCGATCCTAGGCCAACGAGCTCCCGCCCACTTCCCCATCCGCCTTCACTGCGGTACCGCAGGCTTCGGCCTGTTCAGGCTCGTATCGTCAACGAGGGTGAACACCGAGTCGAGGCCCGTCACCTGAAGGATCTTGCGCACCGCGGGCTTGGGGGAGGCGATCTCTAGCTCGCCGCCCCGCTCGCGCACCCGGCGCAGGCCAGAGAGCAGCACGTTCATGCCGGTCGAGTCGCAGAACTCCACGCCGGACATGTCAATCACAACCCGGGTGGGCCTGCCATCGGCCAGGACGGCACTGAGCTCGCTGTGCAGCCGCGGAGCGGTATAGAGATCGATTTCACCGCAAATGGTCACGATTGTGTGATCATCGTGAAATCGACTTGAGACGTTTAGCTCCACGAGCCGAACCATACCGCGCCGAGCGCCGGGAAGCCAGGCAACTACGCTGAGCGCATCCTTAGAGGTTCCTGGATTCCTCAGCCGGGCCCTAGCCGCCGTCGGTCGCCACGACCGGTACGCCGACCGTGGTCATCTCGGCTTTCACCGGGCGGACCGGCACCTCGGCCCATACCGTGGTCCCCTCATCGCCCGTGCTCGCACCCCAGCGTCTCGACAGCTTCTCCACGATCCTCAGGCCCCGCCCGCCAGTGGCGGCCTGGGTGGGCTCGCCCAGCTCAGGCACGGTCTTTCCGCCGCCGTCACTGACCGAGACCTGGATGCTGTCGGCGTCGATGCGCCAGGCCACGCGGATCTTGGATCCGGGCAGCGGCACCGCGTGCCGCAGGGCGTTGCTGAACAGCTCGGTGATCACGAGCGCGACGTCGCAGACGGCAGAATCGTAGATATCGGCCGCCATCAGGTCCGACACCAGGCGCCGACGGGCCACGCCGACGCTTGAAGCGGCGAACGGGAGCAGTAGGACGCTCGCCTCAGTCACCTCCATGTCAGCTCCAGCCCGTCTGTCCGACCTTGAGCGAACCCGGTACGAGCGGAAATGCCCCGTGAAAGCGCTCCGGAAACACGCGGGCACTCCAGATATCTGAACGGTAACGGCGTCTCAGCAGAAACCCCCGATGGCTCGGGCACCCGCTGCCGGCACGGTAACGTCTCACCGTGAAGGTTGTCCGTCCATTCCGCAGCGCGCCGCCCGCTCGGCGCGCCATATGCTCGCCCGCATGAGGGAGCGAGCACGTGACCAGGGCGGCCCGGGCACGCTGACCGACGACCTGGCGATTCCCGAGGTAGATCCGTCAGCCCTGGGTGACGAGCCGCTCGCCGAGCTGGCCGCTAGGTACCGGCTCAGGCCGAGCGCGGCCCGGCCCGGCGTCATCGCCTACGCCAGGCAACTGTGGGACCGGCGCCACTTCATCGTGGGCTTCGCCACCGCGCGCAACGTCGCCATGTACACCGAGGCCAGGCTCGGCCAGCTGTGGCAGGTGCTCACCCCGCTGCTGAACGCCGCTGTCTACTACCTGATCTTCGGCCTGATCCTCGGCACCAGCCGGGGCGTGCCGAACTTCCCGGCCTTCCTCATCACCGGGATATTCATCTTCAACTTCACCCAGCGGGCGTTCATCACCACGTCCCGGGTGATGCCCGACAGCCTGCCCCTGATCAGGGCACTCCCGTTCCCCCGCGGCTGCCTGCCGGTCGGCTACGTGCTGATCGAGCTCGAGCAGCTGGCCATGTCCATGGTCGTGCTCATCGTAATCGTGCTGGCCACAGGCGAGCCGCTGACCTGGTACTGGCTGCTCGCAATCCCCGCCCTGGCGCTCCAGGCCGTGTTCAACATCGGCATGGGCCTGTTCCTGGCCCGGCTGGGCGCAGGCGCGGACGACTTCAGCCAGCTGCTGCCGTTCCTGGTCCGGACCTGGATGTACACCTCCGGCGTCATGTTCAGCATCCAGACGATCAAGACGCTGGCCGGCCACCCGACGCTCACCTACCTGCTGCAGATCAACCCGGCCGCGGTCTACATCAGCCTGGTGCGGAACGCGATACTGCAGTCGCAGCGAAATGCCTGGCCCGGCAGCAAGCCGTACAACGCGGCCAATTGCGCTCTCTACCATTCCGCCACCGCCGCAAACGCCAAGGGATCCGTCCTGGAATTGAGCGCCTACTGCCACGGGACGGTGACGATGACCGGGCTGTGGCTGTGGGGCATCGGCTGGGCGATCATGGCACTCGTGATCGGGTTCGTGTTCTTCTGGCAGGCGGAAACGAGGTACGGCCGTGGCTGAGCTTGCCCTAGGAGGGACGTCCCCCGGTCAACCCCCCGAGACGCCCCGGGCCCCTACTGTGGTCGTCGACGACCTGCACGTGGTTTACCGCGTCTACGGCGCCGGCGGCGACAAGGGCACCGCGGCGACGGCGCTCATGCGGGTGGTCAAGCGACAGCGCCGCCCGTCGGTTCGCGAGGTGCACGCGATCAGGGGCATCTCCTTCGTGATCAATCACGGCGACGCCGTCGGCATCATCGGCCGCAACGGCTCGGGCAAGTCGACGCTACTGCAGGCGATCGCCGGGCTGCTCCCGCCCGAGCAGGGCTGCGTCTACACCAGCGGGCAGGCCGCCCTGCTCGGCGTCAACGCCGCCCTGCTCGATGACCTGACCGGAGAGCGGAACGTGGTGCTCGGCTGCCTGGCCATGGGCATGACCCCGCAGGAGACCAAGGACCGCTACCAGTCCATCGTGGATTTCTCGGGAGTCGGCAATTTCATCGATTACCCCATGCGCACCTACTCGACCGGGATGGCGCAGCGGCTGAGGTTCTCCATCGCGTCCGCCAAGAACCACGAAATCCTGATGATCGACGAGGCGCTGGCCACCGGCGACGCGAACTTCCGGGCGAAGAGCCACGACCGGATCGTCCAGTTGCGCGGGGAAGCAGGCACGGTGTTCCTCGTCGCGCACAACCTGGCCGAGATCGAGGCGAGCTGCAACCGGGTGATCTGGCTGGAAAAAGGCCAGATCATGCGGCAGGGCTATGACGTTCCCGCGATCGTCGACGCCTATCTGGAAGCCACCGGGGGCGAGCCGCGCAAGCGGGACAAGCCCGCCGAAAGCGCGCACAGCGCCGACGACTGAGGGCCCGGGTGAGAGCAGAGCTTCCGGCAGGCGCGTGCAGCCTCACGCGCGGGCGTACGAGACCCGTGGGCGCACGAGACCCTAGCCCGCGGCGGGACGCAGGCGCAGGGACATGACGGTCCCGCCGGAAGGGCGTGAGCCGGCGGTAACCTCGCCGTGCTGCGCCTCGGCCAGGCGACGGACGATGAACAGGCCGATGCCGACGCCGCCGAACCTGCGGCGGTCACCGGCCTCGCCCTGGAAGAACCGGTCGAAGATGCGCTCGTGGTCGCCGTCGGCGATGCCGATGCCCTCGTCTTCCACCGTGACCTCGATCCAGCCCCCACCCTCCGCCCCCTTCACCCGGGCCCGGATGCTGACCGTGCCGCCTTCGGGCGAGTACTTGAAGGCGTTCTCGAGCAGCTGCCCGACGATGATGTCGGTGGCCATGGTGTCGCCACTGGCGGTCGGCAGGTCGGCGGGGATGTCCGTCACGACGACGTGCTTATCCGACAGCGGCCGGAACGCGGCGGCAGCCCCGTGCAGGACGGCTCGAAGGTCGAACGGGCCGTTGCTGACGGGCAGCTGGTCGGCACCGGCTCGCGAGCCGAGCAGCAGCTGCTCGACCAGCCTGCCGAGCGACCCGGCCCGCTCCGCGATGGTCCGCACCGCGGCACGCCTTTCGGTGTCCGGGAGCTGGTCCCACCGGCTGGCCAGCGTGCTGGCGAATCCCTGCACCACGGTGATGGGCGTCCGCAGCTCATGGCTGGTGGTCGCCAGGAACAGGTCCTTCGCTTCCTCGAGCTCCTTGGCGGCGGTGACGTCACGGAAGTCGATGACCAGCTCCCGGCTGTCGGCGAGCGAGGTGCACAGGACGTCGAGCCAGCGCCCGTTCGGCAGCTTGTGGGTGAGCGTCGAGCCCGGGTCAGGCAGCGGGAACGACGGCGGCTTGCCGATGGCGTCCTGCGCCGGCGTCCCGGTGATATGGTGAGCGGCCGGATTCCACTGCCGCACCAGACCGGCCGCATCCAGCACGGCGATGCCGTCCGCGCTGCCGTCGATGACCGCCCGCTCGTGGGCTCTCTGCCTGACCACCTCCTCGAACGCCATGGCGTTGGCGAGGGCCACGCCGGCGTGGCCGGCCAGCAGTTCGAGCAGCTCCAGCTCGACATGGCTGAGTTTTCGCCTGCTGTACAGGGCGTACAGCGCGCCGTAGGGCTCACCCGCCACGTGCGACAGGCTGAGCGCGATCGTGTGCAGGCCGGGCAGCGCCGACCAGATGAGGTCATCGAAGCCGCCCGATTCTCCGGTCGCCATCATGACCGTCTTGCCCGAGTGCATCAGCTCGCCGACCAGGCTGGTGGACAACGTCGCGGTCCGGCCGCGCAGCCGGGCCGGCAGCCCAGCCGTGCTGACCAGCCTGAGCGTGTCATCCTCGATGAGCACGAAACCGCCGGCGTCGGCACTGGTCAGCTCGCGCAGGCTAGCGGCGATGCGGTCGAGCACCGATTCCAGGTCGCGCTGCGCGTTCATGTCGGCGACCACGTCGCCCAGGCGGCGTACCACCCGGGCCCGTTCGGCCATATAGTTCCTGGCCACGTCGTCTTCGCCGGACTGGTGGCAGACATTGACCCAGCCCGTCACCTCACCCGCGCCGTCGATCAGCGCGCTAGTGTCGATCCGCACGTCGATGACCGTGCTGTCCTTGCGGATCCTGCGGGTCGCGAAGGAGATCTGGCCGCCGCCCCTGACCCGCTCCAGTACCGCGTTGTGCTCGGCCTTCAGCTCCTCCGGGATGATCTGCGGCTCGAGGCCGACGACCTCGGCCGCGGCCCAGCCGAACATCCGCTCCGCCGCCGGGTTCCACAGCATCACGGTGCGGTCGGTGCTGAACGCCACGATCGCATCGGCCGCGCATTCGATCACGGCGCGAGCCGTTGCGTCCGTGCGGCTGCCGATCGTCCCCGCTTGCTCTGCGGTCACCTGAACATCGTGCCACGTGGGCACCCCTGAGTACTCACCATATGGCCGCACGCTGACCTATAGTGCTTTTCAAATACGAGTAAGGCCGTTCATCCGGGGCATTCATCACGGTATGGCTGTCGAGGAAGCGGTCTTCCGCTAGGACGCGGATTATGGACCAGGCAGAGTCAAGCCCATCACCGGAGCGGCCGGGACAGCCTGCCCCGACGCCGTCCCAAAAACCTGAGGAGCTCGCGGCGGAAACCGGCCCGCAAGCCAGTACTGAGGTTCCCGAGCCGGTTCCGCTCGCCGAGCCGGCGTCGTCCGCGCTCAGGCTCCAACATCCGGTGATTGCGGGCTACGACGGTTCCGAGTCGAGCCGCAACGCGCTGGCGTACGCGGCCGGCGTATCCCAGCGGCTCGGCAGGCCGCTGCTCGTCGTGTACGTGTGTTCCTCGGGGGTCTACTGCGAGCCGCTGACCGGGCAGGTCGTGGGCGTGCCCCGGGACGCCGAGGCACTGGAACGCTGGCTGCTCGCCGAGCTTGACCAGGTGACCGGGCACGCCGAAGTGGACGTGCACGTCCGCACCAGGCGGGGCAGCCCGGCCAGGGAACTGGCTGCGGCCGCCGAGGAATTCAGCGCGGACGCGCTCGTGATCGGGGCGCCGAAGCACATCTGGCATCGGGTCGCGGGTTCGGTCTCCGGATGGCTGGCCCGGCACGCCCGCTGCCCCGTCATTGTCGTTCCATAAGACGACCACAGCGGGAAGCTGGCCGTCGGCGCCAAACCACAGCGGGAGAAAGGGCCGCGCGGGGGGTTCCGGGGGTCGTCCCCCCCGGGCCAGCACTGCGGGTCCCGGCGAAGCCGAGCGAAGCTCAGGCAAGCATGGTAAACCAGCTCGTGGGCGAGGAGGGATTTGAACCCTCACGTCCTTTCGGACACACGGACCTGAACCGTGCGCGTCTGCCGTTCCGCCACCCGCCCTGGGCAACGAGTAGGTTAGCACGACCGCGAGCGCTCCCGCGCCCCGGATACCATCGGGGGCGAGGGACGTGAAGGGAGGTGGCACGTTGGGAGTTCTGCAGCGCTTCGAGCGTCGTCTTGAAGGCATGGTAGAGGGTGCCTTCGCGCGCGCCTTCAGGTCCGAGCTGCAGCCGGTCGAGGTGGCGAGCGCGGTCCAGCGCGAGATGGACGACCGGGCGGCCATCGTGGCCAAGGGGCGCACCCTGGTGCCAAATGATTTTGTCGTCGAACTGGCCGAGAGCGACCACGAGCGCCTCGACGTGTACGCCGAGAGCCTGGGCGTCGAGCTGGCCAACCTCGCCCGGGACTACGCCAAGGAACAGGGCTACTCGTTTGTGGGCCCGGTGCGGATGCGGTTCGAAGGGGTGCCCGACATGACCACGGGCACGTTCCGGATCCGGTCCGGCGTCATCCGGGGCTCGACCATCGAGGGCGGTGAGATCAGGCTGCCGGCCAGCGACCTGCCGCGGACGCAGGGACGCGGATTCCCCGGCCACCCGCGGCTGCTGGTCTCCGGACCAGGGGCTCCCGGCAGCCCGGCCGGCGGTGACCAGCACACCTACGAGCTGCAGGGGCCGGTGACGCTGCTCGGACGGGGCACGGACTGCGACCTCCGGTTGGTGGATCCGGGCGTGTCCAGGCATCATGCGGAGCTAAGGGTGGAAAACGACCAGGTGGTCCTGGTGGATCTGAGCTCTACGAACGGCACCTTCGTCAACGGCCAGCCGATCAGGCGGGTGGCGCTCACCGACGGGACCCATGTCTCGCTGGGCCGGACCACGCTGATCTTCCGCCGGGATGGCCAAGACCGCGAGGATGGCCAGGGCACTGCTTACTCGCGCACCAGCTACTAGGGTCCAAGGGCGTAGCCACAGATGAACGCGCTGTCTCTCACCATCATCAGGGTGGCGTTCCTGGCCGTGCTGTGGCTTTTCGTCATAGCGGCCATCGGAGTCGTCCGCACTGACCTGCTCGGCGGCCCGTCCACGACCGGCAGGCGAGGCAAGGCGCGCCAGGCCCAGGCGCCGCGCCAGAGCCGTCCGGCCAGGCCGCCCCGGGCCGGGCGCGGGTCGCCACGCGTTCTGGTGGTGACGGCCGGCGCGCTGCAAGGCGCCAGCGTCGACCTCGCCCAGCAGCAGATCACGCTCGGGCGGGCCAATGATGCCACGCTGGTCCTCAACGACGACTACGCTTCAAGCCGACATGCCCGGATTTTCCCGCAGGACGGTCAGTGGATCGTCGAGGATCTCGGTTCGACCAATGGCACCTACCTGGACCGGCAGAAGGTGACGCGGCCGATGCCCGTGCCGTTGGGCGTGCCGATCCGCATCGGTAAGACCGTTCTGGAACTGCGCAGATGACACTTGTACTCCGCTATGCGGTACGTTCCGACGTCGGCCTCCTCCGTGAAGGAAACGAGGACTCGGCGTATGCGGGGCCTCGCCTGCTCGCGGTCGCGGACGGGATGGGCGGCCACGCCGCGGGCGAGGTGGCCAGCTCGCTGACCATTGCCTCGATGGCGAAACTCGATTCCGAGCCGCCCGGCGGCGACATGCTGGCGGAACTGTCCTCGGCGGTCGCCGCGGCCAACACCCGGCTACAGGAGATGATCATCGCCAACCCGGCGGTCGAGGGCATGGGCACCACGCTGACCGCGCTGTTCTGGTCCGACGGACACGCGGCGGTCTGCCACATCGGCGATTCGCGCGGTTACCTGCTGCGAGAGGGCGAGCTTTACCAGATCACCCACGACCACACGCTGGTGCAGTCGCTGGTTGATGAGGGCCGGATCAGCGTCGATGACGTCTCCACCCATCCGCAGCGCTCGCTGCTGCTGCGGGCCCTGGACGGCAGGTCCGTCGCCGAGCCTGACCTGTCCGTGCACGACGGCCAGGCAGGCGACCGCTACCTGCTCTGCTCGGACGGCCTGTCCGGTGTGGTCAGCGACGATACCCTGCGCGAGGCGCTCGCCACCATCTCCGACCCCGAGGCCGTCACGCGCCAGCTGATCGAGCTCGCGCTGCATGGCGGCGGCCCGGACAACATCACCTGCATCGTGGCCGATGTGGTGGATACGGCCACGTCCCGGGGGCCGGCCCCCGGGACCCCGATCATGGCCGGCGCCGCGGCGAACGTGGGCGATCTGAGGCTGAGCACCGACGGGACCGCTGCCGCGAGCCCGTTCGGCGTTATCGAGGATCACCTGGAGAATCAATTCGAGGGTTCCTACGGCGGCCTCGGGCGGTCCTCGGCCACCGCGCCGCAGCCGATGGTGGTCGTGGACGAGATGGACCTGGCCGCCATGCCGCTCGCGGTGGCGACCGAGAACGGTACCGACCCGAGAACAGCCGGGGTTCGGCGCCGCCATCGCGCCCAGCCGAAACGCGCCAGGAGATCCGGCCGGCGCCGTTGGCCGATCGTGACTACCTCGCTGGTGGTGCTGGTGGCGGTCATCATCGGCGGCGGCTACATCGCCTGGCGGTGGAGCCAGAACCAGTACTACGTAGGGGCTGACAGCAAGGGCGAGGTGGTCATCTACCGCGGCGTCAACCAGCGGATCGCCGGGATCAGCCTGTCCAAGCCCTATCAGCCGACCGAGATCCAGCTCGCCCAGGTACCGGCGCCCTACCAGCAGACGGTGAAGGCTACCGACGCGGCCAGCAGCCTGGGCAACGCCCAGGCGATCGTCGCGAACGTCCGGGCCGCGGTCAGCACGTGCCGGCAGCAGTACACCGCGCTGCGGGACTGGGTGACCAAGGAGAACGCCTACCAGGCCGCGGTGACGTTGGCCGCGAGGCAGCATAAACCGACGAAGGGCATCCCCAAGCCGGGCCCGCAGCCGTCCAAGGCCGAGGGGATGTGCCCGCCTTCGACGGCTTTCGGCATCGCGGCCAGTGCCCTCGTCCCGACCGCAGGGCGCTCGTGAGCAGCATCACCGCCCCGTCACCGGCCGTTGACCCGACGGGTCCGCTGGTCCCGGTGTCCCGCAGCAGGCGGCGCACCGAGCTGATCATGCTCGCCTTCGCCTTCGCGCTCGTCGCCTTCGCCTTCGCGAACGTGGGCTTCAGCCTCACTGGCAAGCTGCCCTCGGGGATGGTCGAGTACATGGCGGCGTTCGTCGTCATCGTGGCGATCGCCCACCTGGCCATGCGGAGGTTCGCACCGTGGGCGGACCCCCTGCTGCTGCCGCTCGCGGCCCTGCTGAACGGCCTGGGCATCGTCATGACCTACCGGCTGGCCGCGCAGGGAAATCGGCTCACCGCCCCGTTGAGCTCGTCGGCGACCCAGATCCAGGTCGTCTACACGGCCCTCGGCATCGGCTGCTTCGTCGCGGTGCTCGTCCTCATCCGCGAGCCGCGCGTGCTGCAGCGTTATACCTATACGCTCGGCGCCATCGGGATCTTGCTGGTGGCGCTGCCCGCGTTGCTGCCGGCGTCGATCAGCGAGGTCTTCGGCGCCAAGATCCAGATCCGGATCGGCACGTTCACCATCCAGCCTGAGGAGTTCGCCAAGCTGGCGCTGGCCGCCTCGTTCGCCGGCTACCTGGTGGCCAAGCGGGACGTGCTGGCTCTGGCCGGCCGCCGGGTGCTCGGTATCGACCTGCCGAGAGCCCGCGACCTCGGCCCGATCCTGCTAGCTTGGGCGGCCAGCCTGCTGCTGCTCATCTTCGAGAGCGACATCGGCACCAGCGCGGTGTTCATGGGCCTGTTCGTCGCGATGCTGTACATCGCGACCTCGCGGACCTCCTGGCTGCTGATCGGCTTCGTCATGTTCGTGGCGGGCGCGTTCGCCGCGAGCAAGCTCGTCGGCCACGTCGGCGAGCGGTTCAACATCTGGCTGCATCCGTTCGCCGGGCTGAATCCCAGCCACAACGCCTACCAGCTGGTCCAGGGCCTGTACGGGATGGCGAGCGGCGGCCTGCTCGGCAAGGGCCTGGGCGGCGGCCAGCCGTACATCACCCCGCTGGTGCAGAGCGACCTCGTGATCAGCGCGTTCGGCGAGGAACTCGGGCTAGCCGGGCTGATGGCCATCTTGCTGATCTACGGGCTGATCGCGCAGCGCGGGCTGCGGACCGCGATGCTGGTCAAGGACCCGTACTCCAAGCTGCTGGCGGGCGGTCTTTCGTTCATGCTCGCGCTGCAGGTGTTCGTCATCGTCGGCGGCGTCACCCGGCTCATCCCGCTGACCGGCATCACCACCCCGTTTCTGTCCCAGGGCGGGTCTTCCCTGGTGGCGAGCTGGATGCTGATCGCCATCCTGGCCCGGCTGAGCGATACCGCCCGGCGACCGCCGCCGCGGCCGATCCAGGAAGAGGGGCTCACACAGGTGGTGACGCTGAAGTGAACCGGGCGCTGCGCCGGATATCGTTCGCCATCCTGGTGATGTTCCTGCTGCTGCTGATCAACGTCAACTACCTGCAAGGCGTGGCACCCGCCAGCCTGGCGAGCAAGCCGGGCAACTCCCGCGCGTTCTACGCCGCGCAGAACCAATACCAGCGCGGCAGCATCGTCACTTCCGACGGCGTCACCGTCGCAGCGTCCAAGCTGAGCACCAACAGCAACGACTCCATCAAGTATCAGCGGTACTACCCCTTCGGGCCGGCGTACGCTCCGGTGACCGGCTACGACACGCTTTACAGCCAGACCGGGGTCGAGGCGGCGGAGAACTCGCTGCTGTCGGGCAACGACTCCGCGCTTGACGTCAGGAAGTTCATCGACCTGATCACCGGCAAGACGACCAAGGGCGCCACCGTCGAGGTCACCATCAACTCCCAGGCGCAGACCGCGGCCTACAACGCGCTCAAGGCGCTCGGCAAGCCGGGCGCGGTCGTGGCGCTCGACCCGAAGACCGGGAAGATCCTCGCCATGGCCAGCTATCCGAGCCTCGACCCGAACGTCCTGGCCGTCCACGACGGCACCCAGCTCCTCAAGAACTACAACCAGCTGCTCGCCGACCAGACGCAGCCGCTGCTCAACCGGGCCCTGCAGGGGACGTACCCGCCCGGCTCGACGTTCAAGATCGTGACGAGTTCCGCGCTGCTTACCCAGAATCCCAGCACCACGATCAACACCAACGTCGACTCGCCGACCCAGCTCACGCTGCCGCAGACCACCCACGTGCTCACCAACAACAACGGCGAGATCTGCGGTAACGGGAGCGGCCAGGCCCCGCTGATCACGGCGTTCGCCCAGTCCTGCGACACCGCCTTCGGCAAGATCGGCATGAACCTCGGCCCGGCGGCGCTCAACAACATGGCAGAGAAGTTCGGCATGAACAACCCGAACCTGACCGTCCCGCTGCCCGTGGCGCAGAGCAACTACGTCATTCCGCCGAGCCAGGCGCTCACCGCCTTCTCGGCGATCGGCCAGTTCAGCGACACCGTCACGCCGCTGCAGGAAGCCATGTTCGCCGCGGCCATCGCCAACGGCGGCACGCTGATGAAGCCCTACCTGGTGCAGCAGGTCATTGCCAGCGACGCGAGCACGGTCCAGACGACCCCGCAGTCCGTGCTGAGCCAGGCGGTCTCCCCGTCCATAGCGTCGGAGGTGGGAAAGATGATGCTCGCCGTCGTTCAGGATCAAGACGGCACCGCGTTCAACTTCAACCAGAGCGTCGAAGGCGTCCAGATCGCCGGCAAGACCGGTACGGCCGAGACCGGCCAGAACACCGGGCTCAACGACGCGGCCTTCACCTGCTTTGCCCCTTACGCCAACCCGAGTATCGCCGTCGGCGTCATAATTCAAGGTGGCGGTTACGGGGCCACCGCGGCCGCACCCATCGCTGTGCAGGTCGTCAAGGCGTACCTGGCAACCCTGAGGAATCAGTGAGCGATTATCTGCTGGCAGGCCGCTACCGGCTGACCGACCGCATCGCGGCCGGCGGCATGGGCGAGGTGTGGCGCGGCGAGGATAACCTGCTCAACCGAGCTGTCGCGGTCAAGTTGCTACCTACCGGACGGGCCGGCGACGAGGCGTTCCTGGCCAGGTTCCGCGCCGAGGCGCGGTACGCGGCCAGCTTGTCCCATCCGGGTATCGCACGGGTCTATGACTACGGTGAGTCCTCCGAGTTCGGCGGCGCGTACCTGGTCATGGAGCTGGTCAACGGCGAGCCGCTGTCCGCGATCCTGGCCCGGACAGGCCGGCTTTCCCCGGACGCCACGATGGACATCATCAGCCAGGCGGCGCGCGCGCTCGACGCCGCGCACCAGGCCGGCATCGTGCACCGCGACATTAAGCCAGGCAACCTGCTGGTCACGGCGGGCGGCACCACGAAGATCACCGACTTCGGCATCGCCACCGCGGTAGCCGCGGCCCAGGCGTCGCACCTGACCGAGACCGGCATGGTGATGGGCACGGCGATGTACGTATCGCCCGAGCAGGCCACCGGCGCCCAGGTGACCGATGCTTCTGACATCTACTCCCTCGGCGTGGTCGCCTACGAGTGCCTCGCCGGGCATCCGCCGTTCACGGCCAGCGAGCCGCTGGCGATCGCGTTCGCGCACAAGCACGAGCCGGTTCCTGCGCTGCCGCCGGACGTGCCGCAGCCGGTCAGCGATCTGGTCTACCACATGCTGGCCAAGACCCCGCAGGAGCGGCCCGCCAGCGTCCGGGTGGTCGCCGATCGCGCCGACGTGCTGCGGGACGCGCTGGCCGTGGGGGAGTCGGCAGGGCCTGCCGAATACCTGGGCGTGACCCGGGCGGACCTGCCGCCCGCGGCGACGGGTGCCCTGTTCGGCCAGGATGGTCCAGGCCCCGGCCGGGCGCGAGGCGCCGTCGCGCGCCGCTCCAGTCGGCGCCGCCAGCTGGTGGCCGCCGGGTCGACCGCGGTCCTGTGCGCCGCCGCGGTCGCGACCGGACTGTATCTGAGCGGTCATCCCACGAGCCAGACCAGCGGAAATGCAGGCAATAACGCGGGGCAGCACCTGAGTTCACCGAACGCCACGCCGTCTCGCGGCACCGCCCGCCCCCGCTCCAGTCCGACGCCTTCTAGTGTGGTGGTGGTACACCCGCAAACCTCACCCAGCCCTACCGTCGGCAACCCGCAGCCGACGAAGTCCGTTAAACCGACACCGTCCCATAAGGCGTCGCCGACGGCGAGCCCATCAGCATCGGCGAGCAGTTCACCGAGCCCGACGAGCTCACCGAGCTCACCGAGCCCGTCACCGTCTTCTACGTCGACGTGATAGAGACACTAGAAAAAACGCAGGGTGGTTTGGCACAGTGCGAGATATGACACAGCCCCGTCTACTCGGCGGCCGCTACGAGCTTGATGGCGTGGTGGGCCGCGGCGGCATGGCCGAGGTGTACCGGGCGCGCGATATCCGGCTTGACCGGATCGTCGCGATCAAGACGCTGCGCGCCGACCTCGCCAGGGACCAGATATTCCAGGCCAGGTTCCGCCGCGAGGCGCAGTCGGCGGCCTCGCTCAACCACCCGTCCATCGTGGCGGTCTACGACACCGGCGAGGACATGGCCACCGGTCTCCCCGTGCCGTACATCGTGATGGAGTACGTGGACGGCCGTACAGTGCGTGACCTGCTGCAGGAAGGTCACCGGCTGCTGCCGGAGCGATCGCTGGAGATCATCGACGGGGTGCTGCGGGCCCTGGACTACAGCCACCAGGCCGGCATCGTGCACCGCGACATCAAGCCGGGCAACGTGATGGTGACCCGCAACGGCGACGTCAAGGTCATGGACTTCGGCATCGCCCGGGCGATGAGCGACGCCCAGGCCACAATGACCCAGACGGCCCAGGTGATCGGCACCGCGCAGTACCTGTCGCCGGAGCAGGCCCGGGGCGAGCGGGTCGACTCCCGCAGTGACCTGTACTCGACCGGCTGCCTGCTGTACGAGCTGCTGACCGGCCGGCCCCCGTTCACCGGCGACTCGCCGGTCGCCATCGCCTATCAGCACGTCCGGGAGAACCCGGTACCACCATCCCGGGTGGACCCCGACGTCCCGGCGTGGGCCGACGCGATCGTGCTGAAGGCGATGGCCAAGTCGCCCGCGGACCGGTACCAGACCGCCGCGGACATGCGCGCCGACCTGCAGCGCGCCGCCTCCGGCATGCCGGTCGCGGCGGCGCCGCCGACCAGGTTCGACATGTACCCGCAGACCCAGCGGATGGGGGCCGGCCCGATGACGGCGGGGGCCACGTCACAGATCCCGCCGGTCGAAGACTATGACTACGCCGACCGGGGCTATGACCGGGACGGGGGCGGCGGGGGCGGCCGCCGCTGGATTCCGTGGATTCTCGGCCTGGTGCTGGTGGTCGGCGTGGTCGCCGGCGTGGCCTATTACCTGCTCGCCGGGGGCGGCAAGACGGAGGCAGTGCCGATGGTGAATGGCCTGCCTGTCGCGCAGGCACAGCAGCAGATCGCCGCCGTGCACCTGCGCTCGACGGTCGTCGATCAGCCCAGCTCGACCGTCGCCAAGGGTCTCGTGATCAAGTCCAATCCTCAGGAAGGCAACAACGTCCCGGCGAACACCTTGGTGACGCTGTATGCCTCTACTGGAGCGGCGCCTGTCGCCGTACCGAACGTGGTCGGCCAGGGGGAGGTCGCGGCCGAATCCGCGCTGCAGAATGCGGGCTTCAAGCCCTTCGTCAAGAACGACCCCACCTCGTCCGCGCCGGTCGGCCAGGTGACCGCCCAGAGTCCGAGCGGGGGCACGGCCCCGCCGGGCTCCACCGTGACTATCACCGTCTCCGGCGGCGCGGTTTCGGTGCCGTCCGTCATCGGTGATTCCCAGGCGACCGCCAGCCAGATCCTGACCCAGGCCGGATTCCAGGTCAACGTCCAGCAAGGGTCGGGCCCGTCACAGTACGCCAACGGGATGGTCTTCAACCAGGTGCCCGGCAACGGCACCGCGGCGAAGGGCTCTACGGTCACCATCTACGTGCAGACCGGCGCGTCTTCGTCGACCGGCTCTCCGTCCGCCCCGCCCTCCCCGACCCTGACCCCGACCACCACCCCGACCGCCACCCCGACCGGGACCGCCAGCGCCGGCGGCTTGCCCGGCAACGGATTCTGAGGTCTCAGCCGTTGAAGCCGGATGTGTCGGTCGGCGGTGTATCGAGGCCCAGGGGAAGACGTAAACCGCCCGGATCGCGCCGGCCATGGCGCAGAGCGGCTACGCTTGGGTCCGCATCGCAGGGTTTGATCGCGGGTTTGCCTCGCCAGGTTTGCTACGCAGGAGGCCGTCGTGCCCAAGTCGCGCGTCCGCAAGAGGACGGTCTACACGCCTCCGCCGCCGAAGACGGCGCGGCGGAAGGTCAGTGCACCATGGGTCGGTCCGACCATCGTGGCCTGCCTGGTCATCGGCCTCGCCTGGATCGTGACGTACTACCTGGCGGGTAGTTCGATACCTGGCCTATCCAGCCTGGGCGCGTGGAACCTGGTCGTGGGCTTCGGGTTCATCATCGCAGGCGTCACCTTGTCCACCAGGTGGCGCTGATCCGGGTCTGGCCGCCCCTGGACCTGCCCGGCCCTAGAGTGCGCCGCTGGTGAGCTGGCCGTTCCTGACCGCGACCGCGACCGCGATCAAGGCCACGACCGCGACGGTGGCGGCCACCTGGATGACGGTGCGGTTCTTGCGAGGCGCATATACATAGGCGGCGGTGAGCAGCGCGCCGGTGAGCAGCCCGCCGATGTGGTCCTGCCACGCGATGACGCTGTGGAAGAAGAAGCTGAGAGCCAGGTTGATGGCGATCAGCACGACGATCCCGCGGGTGTCGAGCTTGAGCCGCCTGGACACTACGAACCACGCCCCGAACAGGCCGAAGATGGCCCCCGAGGCACCCGCGGCAGGATAGTACGGCGGCGCGAGGAAGTAGTACATCACCGCGCCGCCGACGGCGCTGAGCAGGTACACCGTGAGGAACCGGGCCCGGCCCAGGAGGCCTTCGAGCGAGGGCCCCACGAAGATCAGCGCCCACATGTTGAACAGGATGTCCATGAACCCCAGGCCGCTGAGGCCCGCCCCCGGGACCACGAACGCGGACGTGATCAGCCGGTACCACTCGCCTGCCGCCACGCCATGCAAGGGGCCGGCCGCCGTGTACGGAGCGTACCCGAGCATCTCCAGATCGGTGACGATACCCGGGCGGACCCAGGCGACCAGGAATACCGCCACGTTGATCGCGACCAGCGTCCAGGTGACGGTGGCGCTCGCGATCGGGCGGCCGCCGAAGGTGGTCCTGGCCTCGCGGGTGCTGCCCGCGCCCTCGCCCACGCACTCCACGCACTGCTGGCCCACTGAGGCCGAGCGCATGCAGTCAGGGCACGCGTAGCGCCCGCACCGGACACAGGAGACATACGTTTCCCTACCGGGGTGGCGGAAACAGGTCGGGACGGCCTGGTCCCCGCCAGGTCCCGGCGCGACCCCGTCCGGCTGGCTTTGTCCGCCCGATCCGGAATCGCTGGGCATGCTCACGCTTGGTCCAATCAGCTAGGAAGCGCCGTTGCCGCGTTCCACCGTGACCGACTCGATGGTCACGTCATCCACCGGCCTGTCCTGGCTGCCCGTCTTGACCCGGCTGATCAGGTCAACCACGTCAGCACCCTCGATGACCTCACCGAAGATGGTGTGCTTGCCGTTCAGCCAGGGGGTCGGCACGACCGTGATGAAGAATTGCGAGCCGTTGGTGCCGGGTCCGGCGTTCGCCATGGCCAGCAGGTACGGCCGGTCGAACACAAGGTCCGGGTGGATTTCGTCGGCGAACTTGTAGCCGGGACCGCCGCGGCCAGATCCGAGCGGGTCCCCGCCCTGGATCATGAAGTCGGGGATGACCCGGTGGAAAATCGTCCCGTCGTACAGCTTGTCCGTGGTGGCCCGTCCGGTGCGCGGGTCCGTCCACTGCCTGCCACCCTCGGCCAGTTCCACGAAGTTGCGTACCGTCTTGGGCGCGTGATCAGGGAAGAGGCGTATGACCACCTGGCCCTGATTCGTGTGCAGCGTAGCGGTCAGCGTGTCTGTCATGCGGTTGACTCCTCGTCCAGCCCGCTAAATGGCCGGACATTTCGTCGCTGTAAATTTCCTCTAGTCATCACCGTACCGGTAGCGCGCGATGATTGAACCCGGCTCAGCCGGGAAGCCTGTGATAGCGGGGATCACGCTCGGGAGGTTTACTGTGTCCCTTATGAATACCAACGGCACCACCAACGGGGCGGCTACGCTCGGCGAACGCGCGAAGGACGTCGCCGCGCAGGCCGTCCCGGTGGGAAAGACAGCGGTCCAGGGAGTTCGCCAGGGCGTTCGGGGCGCAAAGGAGTGGGCGGCGCCTCGACTGGAGGACGCCGTTTTGGGCGCGCGGGAGTGGGCTGCGCCGCGCCTGGAAGACGCTGCGGATGTCGTTGACACCACCGTCGCCCCGAAGGTGTCATCGGCCCTGCGGTCGACCGCTGCCCAGGTCAGGCCGAGCGGACCGAAGCGGACCGGCATCCGGAGGCTGCTGGACTGGCGCTTGCTGCTCGGTGTCGGCGTGGCGATGGCCGCGGCCGGTGCTGGCGCTGCCATCACCATGCGGCGTCGTTACGCCAGTGCCACCGCGGAGGCCAAGAACGCCACCGAGTCGTCCGAGGACGAACAGGGCCAGGCCGGAGAATCCGCGAGTGACGCGGCCGCGCGTTCAGAGGTGAACGGACGGGTCACGACGCCCGGCACGTAGCAAGATGGGACAGCCACGTCCCGGACGCTAACGCAGAGGCGCCCGCGGCTGTCGTTACGCTGATCGCAGAGGTGGTCGGCGACGGCAGCCGCGGGCGTTTCGCTTACACCATAGGTGTCTCAGCTTCCACCAGCCTGGGCGGCTTTGACGCTCGAGCCAGGACCGCCGTGCGCGTGATCCGGTACCGTCTAGTCACGGACCGGCGAGTGCGGCCACCACGGCTATGACCAGCAGACGGGCGATTTGGTGAGTGACAAGGACGGGGTCGAAGCGACCAGCGCGGCCCAGGTAAACCGTCCGAGCTCGCCCGAGCTCACCCCCCACCCACCTCCCCTTGCCCTCTTCATCGGCTGGCTCGCCGCGGCGGCCATCACGGCCTCGACGCTGGTCATGATCGTGATCTCAGCCGCGGGCCCGAACGTCTCGGTGCCCGCGATGCGCCGGGCGGGCGGTCCCCCGTGGTGGCATGTGCTGCACCTCACGGCCACGTTCGTGACGGTATCGCTATGGGCCGCGATGGCCCTGGGCTGCGCCGGAGTGATCGCCGGTCTCGTCGCCGTGGCCCGAGGGGCACGACCGCCGGTTCGGCCGGTCATCGCGGCCGCGTTCCTGGCCGTGGCGGTACTTACCGTGCTCCCGCCGGCCGGCTCGACGGACTCCATCTCGTATGCTGCCAGCGGCCGCGCGGCGGTGATTGGGCACAGTCCGTACGTCATGACCCCGCTGCAGCTGGCGCGGGCCGGCGATCCGGTCGGCAAGCAGATACCGTTCGGCGAGATCCCGTCTAGCTGGGCGAACGCGGTGTCTGTATACGGGCCCGTGGCCACCGCGGCAGAGTGGGGCGCCGCCGAGCTTGGCGGGACGTCGCTGGCCCGCATCACCTTCTGGCTGAAGCTCGAGGAAGCGATCGCCTTCGGGGTGGTGATCCTGGCCCTGGACCGCCTGCTCCGCTCCGACCCCGGGATGCGCCTGCGGGCGCATTTGCTGTGGTCAGTGAACCCGCTGCTGCTGTGGGAGATCGTCGCGGGCGGCCACATCGACGGGCTTGCCGCGGCGTTCGGGCTGCTGGGAATCGCGGCGTTGCGGGCGCGCCCCTCGCCAGGGGAGGACAGCCCGCACGGGGAAAGCCGGGCGCAGGCGGAGATCCCGATCGGCGGGGCGATCCTGGCCGGCCTGCTGATAGGCGTGGCGGCCGGCATCAAGGTGGAGTACGTCCTCTTCGGCCTGGCTGTGGCCTGGGCTTGCCGCCGGTCGCTCAGGGCCCTTACCGCCGCCGCGGCCGGCTTTGCCGTCGCGGTCATCCCGGCCTACCTGGCGGCCGGGATCCCGGCGATCAAGGTGCTCGTCACCCGGAGCGCGGGAATTGCCTGGGACACGATGTACCAGCTCTTCTGGCGGCCGGTGCTCGGCTATACCCAGTTCAGCGTCTCAAGCGCCCCGCCGCACCTCGAACTGATCGCCTACCTGCTGTTCGCGGGGGTCGCGGTGCTGGCCTTGCTGCGCATGCCGGACCGGGTACCCGGTTTGCCGGCCGTCACTCCGGCCCTGGCCCTGAGCCTGGCGTGGCTCTTCGTCACGGCGTTCCAGCGACCCTGGTACGACGTGATGGCCATCAGCCTGCTGGCGCTGTACTCGGCGTCCCGGCTGGACTGGGTGGTACTGATCCGCCTGCTGGCGGGCGCGACCATCTACGCCCAGGCCATCCAGAGCCCGGTCGAGCCACATTGGCTCTATGACCTTGGCCAGTTCAACGGAACGTGGCTTACGCCGACTATCCGCCTCCTCACCGCCGCCGCGTTCGTCTGGCTCTGCGTATCCGGCCGGTGGGGCTGGCGTTCGGTGTCAGCGGCATCGTCCGGACGGCTCCCCGAACTGTTGCCCGCGTCCTGAGCGATGTTCTCCACAAGCACGCATTGTGGATAACTCTTCACTCAACGGCCCGGTATGCAGAGTGCCGCAGGCAACCCGATGCACAGTTCTGTGGATTCCGCTGTGGACAACCAGGGGCGCCCGAGTCACCGCTGCTCCGGGGGATCCCCGAGCGGGTCGGCGGTCAGGTACAGCCGCGGCCAGCGGCAGTCGACGAACCGGTCAAGGTAACCGGTCAGGCGCTCCTCGAAGTCGTCGTCTTCCGCGCGGGCCCCGACGGCTTTTTCGATGCCGGAAGGCCTGTCGACGCCGAACGCCACGGCCCGCACCTCCCAGTCGTCACGCTGCGCGCCGTCGTACCAGCGCTGCACCGTGCCCACCTGGCGCGCACAGGTATCGCCCGTGATCGCCTGGCCGTACGTCCGTTCCCATTCCGAACTCCGCGGATGCGGGCCGGCCCCCGGGTTCTTCCTGTCGGCCGATTTGAGCGCATCAAGGACGAGCGTCCACTTGTAGGCGGGGGCAAGCCACTTGGGTTCCTCCCGCTGGCACAGCCAGCTTTCCCGCGAGACCCTGGACCTGATCGCGGTGCTGACGTGGGATGCGAGACCGACCGGGCTGACCCGCCCGGCGATGACCGGGACCCGGACGCCGAGGGCCGCGTCGACGCCGTGTGAGAGGGCGCAGTCCCGCAACCGGGACGGCATCATCTGCAGGAGCGAAAGCAGCACGGTACGCGGCACCGGCATGGGCCAGCCGACCAGGTGCGCGAGGACCGACAGTTCGGCCCACAGCCTGATCGCCGGATACTCCTCAAGCGCGCGCTGGGCTACCCGCATGTCCCGCAGCGTGCAGGGTCGCCCGAAACAGTCAGCGCCGCAGGTGATGCTGCGTGACCGGACGACCCCGGCCGGCGTGGCCGTGGTGGCCTGCGCGGCTGCTTCCCGGCTGGTGCCGTCGGGCATCTGCGCCAGCAGCGGAAAGTCCATGCCGTCCGCGAACACCGCGGCCTCGCCCGGCTTGAGCGTGACCAGGAACCGGTTCTGCGCCTGCGTCATGTTCATCGCCGCGCCCACGGCGTCGCGGTCGTCGGCCGCCGGCAGCCGGTGCGTGATCTTCACGGCCGTGTTCTTGATGACGTCCTGGATAAGGCGATCCGGGATCTGCTCGGCGATGATGAGGCCCTCGCCATAGGCACGGATCTCGGCGAGCAGCCCGGCGAACATCTCGACCGCGTGGGCCGCCGCGCCGCCCGAGGCGCCGCTCCCCGGAGCCTCCGGGCGGCGGAGCAGCCGGTGCGCTTCCTCGATGACGGTCAGGTGGCGGAGCATGGCCGGGCCTGACGGCTTGGCGCGGTTGACCATCCGCAGGTGTTCGACCAGCCTGATCAGCACCGTCCCCATCAGGAACGCCTTGTCGCTGTCGTCTCCCACGTCCTCGATCTCGAGCACGGCGTTGGTGCTGAGCAGCTTGCCGAAGTCGAGTTGGTGCCCGCCCTGCAGAAACCGCCCGGTGGTGCCGAGCCTCAGGCTGGAAATCCGCACCTTGATGAAGCCGAGCACATCGTCGGTGATCCGCTGGCTGTAGCCGACTTCCTGGACGATCCTGATCGCGGCCCGCTGAAGATCGGTGAGGTTCGGATAGCTGGGGATGGCGTCCGCAGCGACCGTCTCGCCTAGCGCCAGGTCCCAGCCGGCGTCTTCATACACCCTGGTCAGAGCCGCGCTGAGCACCTGAGGGAAGGGCTCGTCCGAGCGGAAGGACGCGATGAACAGCGCCTTGACCAGGTCGGCGTGCGTCTGCAGCGGGAAGCGGCGGCCGTTCTCGTCCGGCGCGGGCTCGAGCGGATTGAGCCCGGCCGCGATCGCATCCGCCTCACCCGGCCGGATCCGAACCACCTCGGCGACCACCGCATCGGTTCCCGGGCCTGCGCCGCCGAGCCCGGCCAGTCGCGCGGCCATCAGCCGGTATTCGGCCTTAGCCGGCTCCACCACCAGCCAGGGAATTCCGGCCCCGGTGGCGGCCTCGAGCAGCGTCCGTACGGTCTGCGACTTCCCTGACCCGGTAGCACCGCTGACGAACACGTGCCGGTTCAGGGAGTCGAGCGGCAGCACCAGCGCACCTGCTGGCCTGCGGCTTATGTCCAGGATCTCGCCGACGTCAATCGTCTCGCGGCCGGCGGCGGGTTCCTGGGTAACGTCGAAGTCCGGCCGCAGCGCCAGCCGGATTCCGGGTATCTCGCGCTCTGGCGGCCGGGAAAGCGCGGCGATAAGTTCGGTGCTCGCGTAAAACGGGTGGCCCGGCACCGCGTCTCCCCCGACGAGGACCGGACTCGGTTCCTCTAGGACCTCCTGCAGGCCGCGAGCCGCACTGCCGGCGGGGGTGACGGCGTAGGGCAGGCCGTCCAGATCGGCCGATGCGCATACCAGCCCGGCCACCCTGGACGCGGCCGCGGCGCTGGTGCCGCCCGCGAGCAGCCGGACCCGCCACAGGCCCGCCGAGGCGCCCTTCCGCATCTCGGCGTGTCGCAGGCTCAGCCGGCGGGTGGCCATGGCCCGTTCAGGAAATCTGTCCGAATTGCCCATCGAATATTCTTCGCGCCGAGCCAGCTCGTCCGCCATTTCACCGATCTCGGCCGCACTCAGCGGTTCAGCCAGAAGCAGCCAGCCAAAAGGCCCTGGCCACACCGCGAGCAAACACTCTTCCATCGACGGGGACGGCCGGTCGCCAGTGCGACGCTCATTATCCGGCAGCAGCCCGTCGCTTATTCCGCCAATTGTGCGCCAGGATGGCAGTTGCGCCATCAGCGCGGCCATCGTGCCGTGCAGCAGCGGCTGGGCTCTCGCGCCACCGGGAAGCGTCAGGAAGACTTCCTGGCCGGCTTCACTGCCGACCAGCCCCGCGCCCGCCACCAGCACCTGGACCGGGCCACCCGCGCTGTGCCTTATCCAGCCGATGGCCAGGGCGGCCGAGCCATTGCCCTTGGCTTCGGCCCCGGCGTGGTACGCCGCGATCAGGGCGGCGAGCCGCTGGGTCCGGCCCGCGTCGTTAGGCCGGTCCCGGGCGGGCTGTGCCGCTTCGGCGTCGGAGCGCCGCGGGATTTCAGTAACGCGGTACGCGTCGAGTTCGTTCAGTGCGTTCCAAGCTAACGTCACGACGCCCCTTCCCACCTCTGTTTGAACCGTTCCATCAGCACGTGGGCCTCATCCTCGCTGATCTGGTGAAGTTCTTCGGTGGCCTCGCCGCGCTTCCACTCGGCAATGACCGTGTCCCGCTTCCAGGTGAGATCCTGGCGAAGCATCTCGTCTTCTATGCCGCCCTCGGACAACCAGCGACGTCGCGCCAGCCCGTCCGGATTCGCCCGGTCCCTGGCATTGAGGGTAACCGCGTAGTAGATGACTTTCTCACTCACGATTATCCGACTGGCCTTTCACGTAGTGGGTAATTTTCTCGGCTCCTGGCGGAACGGGAATTGCCGCGACGATCAGTCTTTGTTGTTCCTCCAGCTGTTCGCGTTCCCGCGGCGGAGTCCTGGTGTCACACAACTTCTCATAGATATCGTGTGTTTTCTGCTTGGCCTCCCAGGTTTCCGGTGTGTGAAACTGGACCTCGAATAGGATCCCGCTGTCGGTATCGCGCCATCGGCTGTTGACTCCCCGGTAGTCCCCCTCGTTCCACGAAGGCTTTCTTATCCTGAGGTCGTATCCGCGGTCACGGAGCGCCTGGGTCGCGTCCGCCACCCCAGCCGTATAGTCCCCGGCAGGAAACAGGAACGTATAGCGGATGCCGTCGTGGATCGCCGAGACGAGCTCACCGCAAGGATGACCCGGATAACGGTCGATCATCTTGGCTAGCTTTTCCTTCAAGCGGTCGGAGGATTTGAGGGCGAACTTCTCGGTGTCCGGCACCAGGGTGCCATGGGTTAGTTCGGCTTCGACGCGGCGCATCGCGGGGGTAAGGCCTCCCTCGCCGTAGTTGCCCTCCGGGTCGCGGCCCTCGGCGGCCTGGCGGGCGGCGAGACCCTCATCCGCGACGCGGTTGGCTTCCGGGCTGAGTTCCAGCCCCTTCCACTTCCACCCGCCGTCGCCGGCGAACGGCGGCTGGTCGGGGTGGCCGCCCGCCGACAAGCGCCCAGGGACCTGGTCGTAGGCGCGATGGTCGCGGTAGCACTCCTCGCGGTCGCGTGCCTCGGCCGGCTCGGCCGGCTCCGTCGACCGGATGCGGTCATGGTCAGGTACCCGATCATCGGCGGCATCGCCATCAGAAGGATCGTCAACCCTCATCCGCACACCGTGTCTGCCGCGAGCGCAACCAATTGCTGCCAATCAACACGTTTGCCCGTTACCGATACGAATACCTTAGGCACGCAGAGTCGAGCTTAGGAAGGCCACCGGGCTCCCGGCCCCAGAACGCTTACGATCTCGGGTCGCCCGTCGCGTCGTCCCTGGCGGTCCATGGCGACCGGGCGGGATCATACAAGGGATACGGGTCGTAGCCGGGAGGGTACCCGTATCTCCAGTCGGGCCGGTACCTCTCGTCGTTGCCGAACGGCGCTTCGTCGCCCCGGTCCTGCGGCCAGTACGGCGGGGACAGCGTCCGCCAGTCCGACGGGTCATACCGGCGGCGACGTCCGGGCGGCGGGCGCCGCCGGTGTGATCGCGCCTTTGTCTGCAGCACCGCGAACGCGCCCACGGCGAGCACCGCCACGGCCACCAGCGCGATCCGGCCCGCGGCCGAACCGCTCCCGCCCTGATGACCAGCGGCCAGCCAGGCCACCGGAGTCATGATCGCAGCACGGCACCCCACTGCCATCGCCTCTCCCGCCTTCCCTTATCGACCGCGCCGGGCAGGCGCGATCATCTGCGTGACCGGTGCCGCGGCCGCCATCGGTGAAAGAAGGCGGTGATCATGGCCCGTGGATCACTGATTCATGACCGGGTAGGCCGTGATCTTTCCTGGCGGCCGCGTGCGCCGGCCACTACCCGGGATTACGGGCCGCCGGCCAGCCCCGGTTCGGCCGGGGCGTACCACGTAAGTATTCCGTCACAAGTCGTGAGCAGCCCCGAGGACCCGGGCCAGGTAGGGATTGCCGAACCTGGCTTCGGGATCGATCTCGGCGCGGACCCGGCGAAATTCGTCATAGCAGGGGTAAAGCGGACGGAGACGTTCGGCGTCAAGCGAATGGAGCTTGCCCCAGTGCGGACGGCCCGCGACCTCCGCCACGATGGATTCGAACCGGTCGAAGTAGGCCCGGTACGGCAGCCCGGCGTACTGGTGGATCGCGACGTAGGCGGACTCCCGGCCGTAGGCGGTGGAGAGCCAGATGTCGTCGGCGGCCGCCACCCGGACCTCGACCGGGAACATGACGGGATCGGGCAGGCGGGGCACGGCGCGGCGCAGTTCGGCGATCACGTGGCCCAGTGATTCACGTGGAACGGCGTACTCGGACTCGGCGAAGCGGACCCGCCGCGGGGTCACGAACACCCGGTGGGACACGTCGGTATAGGACCGGGACGACAGCGCGGCCGAAGAGAACCTGTTCAGCGCGGGGATGAGGCGCGGCCTGGCCCGGCCGATCCGGCACAGCGTGCCGAAGGCGGCGTTCTCCATCACCTCGAACTCCCAGAACCTCCGCCACCCGGGCATCGGGCCGACGGCCGGCGCGGAACCGCCGGACGACAGCCGGTTGTTCCGCTTGACCAGGGCCTTGCGGCCGTAGGGGAACCAGTAGAACTCGAAGTGGTCGTTGGCGGCGGCCAGCGCGTCGAACTGCTCGAGAACCTCCTCCACGGGCACCGGGCGCTCGTCCGCCAGCAGCGTGAACGACGGCACGCAGCGCAGCGTCACTGCAGTGATCACCCCGAGGGCGCCGAGGCCGATCCGTGCGGCCGCGAAGAGCTCGGGCCGCGAGGTGGCCGAACACGACACCACCGACCCGTCGGCCAGGACGAGCTCGAGCGAGGTGACCTGGGTGGCGAGCCCGCCGAGCCGGGCGCCGGTGCCGTGCGTCCCGGTGGACAGGGCGCCCGCCAGCGTCTGCGCGTCGATGTCCCCGAGGTTGGCCATGGCCAGCCCGAGCCCGCCAAGCTCGGCGTTGAGGGCCCGCAGCGTGGTCCCAGACCACGCGGTCACCAGGCCGGTCCGGGTGTCCGCGGCGGTGATCCCGGTCCACTGGGACAGGTCGAGCGCCACGCCGGAGGTCGCCGCGGCCGCGGTGAACGAGTGCCCGCTGCCGAGCGCCCGCACCTGCAGCCCGGCCGACGCCGCGTCCTTGACCGTGGCCGAGATCTCGGCCACGTCGCCGGGCCGGCACCAGCGCGCCGGGGTCGCCGTCGCGGTCCCGGCCCAGTTCCGCCAGGCACGCGGCCCCGCGTAGGTGGCACCAGAGGAAGCCTTCATTACCGCACAGTATTCATGTTTGCCCAGCGCTGGTCTACTGTGCGAGCATGCCAGTCGACCAGGATCGCGGCCTCGCCGAGCGAGCGACGACGAATGCCCGCCAGACCGCCCGCGCGAGGTACGACCGCGCCACCGCGGACCTCGACCCGCCGCTGGCCATCGTGGACCTCGGCGCCTTCGACCGCAATGCCGCCGACATGACCCGCCGGGCGGCGGGGCGGCCGATCCGGGTGGCCACCAAGTCGCTGCGGTGCCGCTACCTGATCGAGCGCGCGCTGGCCACGCCCGGCTACCAAGGGGTCATGTGCTACGCGCTGACCGAAGCCCTCTGGCTGCACGCCATGGGCACCAGCGACGACCTGCTGGTGGCCTACCCGACGGTGGACCGGCGGGCGCTGCGAGCGCTGGCCGCCGACGGCCAGGCCCGGCAGCGCATCACGATCATGACCGACTCCGAGGCCCACCTGGACGTGGTGGACCGCGCCCTGGGTGACGGCCACCCGGAGATCCGGGTCTGCCTGGACCTCGACGTCTCCTGGCGCCCGCTGGCCCGCTGGCCCGCGGTGCACATCGGCACCAGGCGATCTCCGCTGCACACGCCGGAGCAGGCGGCGGACTTCGCGCAGGCCATCACGCGCCGGGCGGGCTTCCGCCTGGTCGGCGTGATGGGTTACGAGGGGCAGATCGCCGGCCTGGGGGACGCGCCGCCCGGGCGTCCGCTCAAAGCCCAGCTGATCAGGCTGATCCAGGGCCGTTCGGTCCCGGAACTCAACCGGCGGCGGGCCGAGACGATCCGCCTGATCCAGGCGCTGACCACGCCGGAGTTCGTGAACGGCGGCGGGACCGGCAGCCTGGAGTCGACGGCGCGGGACGCGTCGGTGACCGAACTCACGGCGGGTTCCGGGCTGGTCGGCCCGACCCTGTTCGACGCGTACCGCCGGTTCACCCCCGAACCCGCCCTGCTGTTCGCGCTGCCGGTGGTGAGACGGCCAGGCCCGGGTATTGCCACGCTGTTCGCCGGCGGCTACGTAGCCTCCGGCAGCGGCACCCCGGACCGGCTGCCCCGGCCGTACCTGCCCGCGGGCCTGCGCCTGTTCGGCGTCGAGGGCGCCGGCGAGGTCCAGACGCCGGTGCGCGGCACGGCCGCCGGGTCCCTGCAGCCCGGCGACCGGGTCTGGCTGCGCCACGCCAAGGCCGGCGAACTCGCCGAGCGCTTCCGCGAGTACCACGTGATCCACGAGGACGGGCAGGTCACAGACGTGCCAACGTACCGTGGCGAGAGCCAGTGCTTCGGTTAGGCCGCAGGACCGGCACTAGCTGGCAGCGGGCGAAGGGCCCTGGTTTCGATGACGGCGAAGGTGGCGGGGGGCATCGTGACCGTGTCCTGCTGGATCGCGACGCCCGGGCTGGACGCGACGAGCACGCCGGTGCCGGGCCGGCCGAGCGGCAGCCGGACCGTGCTGGCGCCGAGGTTCGCCGCGATCCGCAGCCGGCCCCGGCGGACCAGGAGCCAGCGCGCGTCCTCGTCGAAGTCGGCGTGCACCCGGTCAAGCCGCGGATCGGTCAGCTCGGGCCGGGCCCGGCGCAGCGCGATCAGCTCCCGGTACCAGGCGTGCAGGCCCAGGTGCGGCTCGTGGTGACGCTGGTCCCAGTCGAGCTTGGAGCGGAGAAAGGTCGCCTCGTCCTGCGGGTCAGGCACGTCGGCCGCGTCCCAGCCGAACTTGGCGAACTCGGCCTTGCGCCCCTCGGCGACCGCCTTGGCCAGCCAGGGTTCGATGTGATCGGTGAAGTACTGCCAGGGGGTGTCCGCGCCCCACTCCTCACCCATGAACAGCATCGGAGTGTAGGGCGAGGTCAACATCAGGCCGGCGCCGACCTTGAGCAGCTCGGGCGAGAGCGTGGCGGCGATCCGGTCGCCGAGGGCCCGGTTGCCGATCTGGTCGTGATTCTGCAGGTAGCCCAGGAAACGGTGGGCGGGGACGCGGAACACGTCGACCTGCCGCCCGTGCGTCCGGCCGCGGAAGGCAGACCAGCTGCCATCGTGGAAGAACACCTTGGTATAGGTCTTCGCCAGCGTCTCCATCGACCCGAAGTCGCAGTAGTAGCCCTGCCGCTCGCCGGTGATCGCCGCGTGCACCGCGTGGTGAAAGTCGTCGCTCCACTGCGCGGCCAGCCCGTAACCCCCCGCCTCCCGCGAGGTAACCAGCCGGGGGTCGTTGGTGTCGGATTCGGCGATCAGGATCAGCTCGCGGTTCAGCAGGGCCGCGAGCGCCTGCACCTCGGTCGCGAGCTCCTCGAGCAAATGCAGGGCGCGGTGGTCCTCCAGCGCGTGCACCGCGTCCAGCCGCAGCCCGTCCAGGTGGTAGTCGCGCAGCCACATCAGCGCGTTGCCGATGAAGAACGCCCGCACCTCATCGGACCCGGGCTGGTCCAGGTTCACCGCGGGGCCCCAGGGCGTCACGTGGGCCTCGGTGAAGTACGGCCCGAAGTCGCCGAGCCGGTTGCCGATGCCGACGTGGTTGTACACCACGTCGAGCAGCACGGCCAGGCCGCGCTCGTGGCAGGCGTCGACGAACCGCTTCAGCCCGTCGGGGCCGCCGTACGGCTCGTGCACGGCCCACAGGTTGATCCCGTCGTAGCCCCAGCCGTGCCGGCCAGGGAACGCGGCCACCGGCATCAGCTCCGCCGCGTGCACGCCGAGGTCGCGCAGGTGGTCAAGCCGCCCGATGGCGGCGTCGAAGGTGCCCTCGGCGGTGAACGTGCCGACGTGCAGCTCGTAGATCACCGAACCGTGCAGCGCGCCGCCGCGCCACCTGGAGTCCGTCCAGCGAAAGGCGGAGTGCTCGTAGGTGCGGCTCAGGCCCTTGATGCCGAACGGCTGCCGCGGAGAGCGCGGGTCAGGCAGCGTCTCGCCGTCGTCCAGCCGGAACCCGTAGTCGATCCCGGCCGCCACGTCCGGCACGTCCGCGCTCCACCAGCCATCGCCGGTACCCGCGTTTTCCTGGCTCATCGGATATCGCTGGCCCGCGACCTCCACGTGAACCTTGTCCGCGGCGGGCGCCCAGACGCTGAACGCGGTCAACGGAGGCTGCCGTCCGCGCGCCGCTCCTGCTCCATCTCCATCTGGTAAACCCGGTCCGGGATGAGCAACGCCACCGGAAGCCGCCTGGTCAGCTCGGCCAGCGGCGGCCGCAGGCCGGCGTGCCTGACTCCGGTCAGCACGTCCCGCCAGTGCAGTTCGGGCAGCGGCAGGGCGGTGTCCGCCCAGCCGCCGCGCCGCCGCAGCCCAGCGGGCAGCCGGGTGACGACGGTGACCGCGTGACCGCCGCGCAGGAAGGCGACCGCATGATCAGCGGCCGGCCCTTCGCTCGCCAGCGGGGTGTAGCTCCCGGCGAACCAGTCCGGGTGATCGCGCCGCAGCCGCAGCGCCCGGGAGGTCACCAGCAGCTTCTCCGCGTCCAAGCCGACTGCCTGGTCCGGGGCGGCCTCGAGCGCGGCCAGCAGCCTCCGGCGGCGCTGGTAGTCGACCGGCCTGCGGTTGTCCGGGTCCACCAGGGCCATTCCGGTAAGCTCGCAGCCCTGGTAGAGGTCGGCCACCCCGGGCATGGTGAGCTGCACCAGCTTCGCGCCGAGGGTGTTCACCCGGGCGTCCGGCGCGATCTTGGCCACGAAGCCGGCGACGGCGGCGGTCAGTTCGGGGTCGCCGAGCACGGCGTCCGCCAGGCCGAGCACCGCCGACTCATAGCCCGCCCGGCGCACGGTCCAGGACGTCCGCGTCTTGGCCTCGTGCATCGCCTTGTCGAGGTACTCGTCCAGGCGTTCGGACCCGATCAGCCAGGCGCCCACCAGGGTCTGCCACATCAGGTACTCAAGATCGGGCTCCGGGGCCCGCTCCGTGGCCTGGGCCGCGGTGCCGTCGGTGAGCCACCGGGCCAGGCCGTGCCACTCGGCCACCTGGTGTCCCCACTCCTGTGGCCATTCGGCGAGCACGGCCAGCCGGGCCCGGACGTCTTCCTGCCGTTTGGTGTCGTGCGTGGACAGCGTGGTCAGGGTGAACGGCCAGCGGCTGGCGAGGCGGCCGGCGGCGGCGTGGAACTCGGCCGGGCTGATGCCGAAGACGTCCGGGTCGCCGCCCACCTCGTTCAGCGCGACCAGCCGCGACCAGCGGTAGAACGCGGTGTCCTCCACTCCCTTGGCCAGCACCGGGCCGGTGGTCTGGCCGAACCGCACGATCAGCTCGTCCCGCGCGGCCTGCTGGTCCGCCTCAGCGGTCACCTCGCCCAGGCCGAGCACGGCGACTCGGACCGCGTCCAGGGCCGGGTGCAGGCGCTCGTCCAGGTGGTCCCGGGCCGCCGTGGTGGCCGCGGTCACCGCCGCCGCCGCGGCGGCGGAGGGCGGCTCGCCGGGGGTAACGTAGGCCCGGTACACGCCGAACTCGGCCAGCACGGCGACCAGCACGTCGTGCAGGTCGGCGGCGCTGAAGCCGTCCAGGGCCGGGTAGTCGGCCCGGGCGAACAGCCGGGTCAGCCGGGACAGCTCGGCGGCGAAGGTGCCGTCGGCGATGTCGTGCTTGGCCTCCCGCTCCACCTCGGCGAAACTCTGCCTCGGGGGGGTCTGGGGGGGTCGTCCCCCCGGGCCAGCACAGCCGCCGGTGAAGCGGACGTACTCCTCGGTCAGCGGGACGTCCCCGGCCGGGTCCGTGAACAGCCCGCCAACCAGGGCGAGGGTGTCGTATCCGGTGGTGCCCGCGCAGGGCCAGTCGGGCAGTTCCTCGCCGTAGGCCAGGATCTTCTCCACCACCACCCACGCGCCGCCGGTCTCGGCGGACAGCCGGGCGAGGTAGCCGGGCGGGTCGGCCAGCCCGTCGGGATGATCCACCCGCAGGCCGTCGATCAGCCCCTCGCGCAGCAGGCGCAGCGGCACCTGGTGGGTGGCGGCGAACACGTCGGGATCCTCGACCCTGACCGCGATGAGCGAGTCAACGTCGAAGAACCGCCGGTAGTTGAGCTGGGTGGCCGCGTCGCGGGCGTCGGCGAGTCGGTAGTGCTGCTGGGCGAGCAGCACGCCGAGGGGCAGGTCGGCGACCCCGTCCCGGAGCGGGAGCACGTGGTCGAAGTAGCGCAGCACCGGCCCGCGGTGCCCGGCGTTCTCCGGGTTCCTCGGGGCTGTGTCGATGATGAGATCGCCCAGGCACTCCTCGAGCGGCCCGGCCAGGATGGGCATCAGCAGCTTGTCCTCCTGCGCGTCCCAGTCGACGTCGAACCAGTGCGCGAACTCCGACTTCCGGCCGTGGTAGAGCATCGACCACAGTTGCCGGTTGAGGTATTCGGGGGTTGGCCGGGCCATGTGGTTGGGCACCACGTCGACAACCACCCCGAGGCCGTGCCGGTGGAACTCCTCCGCCATCTCGCGGAACGCGGGTTCCCCGCCGAGGTCCGCCGAGACCCGCGAATGGTCCACCACGTCGTACCCGTGCGGCGAGCCCGGGTTCGCCTGCAGGATCGGCGATAGGTAGACGTGCGTCACGCCCAGCGCGGCCAGGTAGCCGGCCTGCTCCGCCGCCTGGCCGAACCCGAAGCTGTCCCGCAGCTGCAGCCGGTAGGTAGATACCGGGGCGCGGCCGACCGCGGCCGCGGGCTCAGCCACGGCGCAGCAACTGCAGGGAGTGGTTGGTCACGGTCATCACGTCTCCCGGCTTGACGGGACTCTCGTCGGCGAAGCCCGTCGCGGAGGTCGCCGTATCCAGCACCTTGGACCAGCGCGGCCCGTAGCGGCGCGGCGGTATGACGAACTGGAGGTCCTCCTCGCTGGCGTTGAACAACAGCAGGAAAGAGTCGTCCTGGACGCGCCCGCCCCGCCGGTCCGGCTCGCTGATCGCCCGGCCGTTGAGGAACACGGTGAGCGACTTGGCGAACCCCGCGTCCCAGTCCTCGTCGGTCATCTCCTCACCGGCCAGGTTGAACCAGCCGATGTCGCCGAGCCGGTTGCGGCCACCGCGGATCGCCCGGCCGCGGAAGAACCTGCGGCGACGGAACACGGCGTGGTCGGCCCGGAGCCGGATGAGCGTCCGGACGTAGTCAAACAGCGCCTGATCTTCTTCGGCCCGGACCGCCCAGTCCATCCAGGAGATCTCGTTGTCCTGGCAGTAGGCGTTGTTGTTGCCCCGCTGGGTGCGTCCCATCTCGTCGCCCGCGAGCAGCATCGGGACTCCCTGCGACAGCAGCAGCGTGACCAAGAAGTTGCGCTTCTGCCTGGCCCGCAGCGCGAGCACGGCCTTATCCTCGGTGGACCCTTCGGCGCCGCAGTTCCAGGACCGGTTGTCATCGCTGCCGTCCCGGCCGTCCTCGCCGTTGGCCTCGTTGTGCTTGTGGTCATAGCGGACCAGGTCGGCCAGGGTGAAGCCGTCGTGGCAGGTGACGAAGTTCACCGAGGCGACCGGGCGCCTGCTGTCCTGCTGGTACAGGTCGCTGGACCCGGTCAGCCGGGAGGCGAACTCGGGGACCGTCGAGGGCTGGCCGCGCCAGAAGTCGCGGATCGTGTCCCGGTACTTCCCGTTCCACTCGCTCCACAGCGGCGGGAAGTTGCCGACCTGGTAACCGCCGTCGCCCACGTCCCACGGCTCGGCGATCAGCTTGACCTGGGAGACCACCGGGTCCTGCTGGACCAGGTCGAAGAACGCGGACAGCCGGTCCACCTCGTAGAACTGGCGGGCCAAGGTGGCGGCGAGGTCGAACCTGAACCCGTCGACGTGCATGTCCAGCACCCAGTACCGCAGCGAGTCCATGATCATCTGGAGCACGTGCGGATGCCGCATGAGCAGGCTGTTCCCGGTGCCCGTGGTGTCCATGTAGTAGCGCCGGTCGTTGTCCACCAGCCGGTAGTAGGCGGAGTTGTCGATGCCGCGGAAGGACAGCGTGGGCCCCAGGTGGTTGCCCTCGGCGGTGTGGTTGTAGACCACGTCGAGGATCACCTCGATCCCGGCGGCGTGCAGGGCGCGGACCATGGTCTTGAACTCCTGCACCTGCTGGCCGCGGGCGCCGCTCGCGGCGTAGGCGTTGTGCGGGGCGAAGAAGCCGATGGTGTTGTAGCCCCAGTAGTTGCCGAGGCCGCGCTCGCTCAGGTGGCTGTCGGTGACGAACTGGTGCACCGGCATGAGCTCGACCGCCGTGACGCCGAGCTCCTGCAGGTGCGTGATGACCGCGGGATGCGCCAGGCCCAGGTAGGTGCCACGCTGCTCCTCAGGGATGACCGGATGCTGCTTGGTCAGGCCGCGGACGTGCGCCTCGTAGATGACGGTCTCGTGGTAGGGCGTGCGCGGCGGCCGGTCGAGGTTCCAGTCGAAGAACGGGTTCACCACCACCGAGCGGGGGACGTGCGGCGCGGAGTCGGCGTTGTTCCGCCGGTCCGGGTGGCTGAACGTGTAGGAGAAGACCGGCTGACCCCAGTTCACGCTCCCCTCGATCGCCTTGGCGTACGGGTCGAGGAGCAGCTTGGCCGGGTTGCAGCGACGCCCGTCGGCCGGGTGGTAGGGACCGTGCACCCGGTACCCGTAACGCTGCCCCGGGTTGACGCCCGGAAGGTACCCGTGCCAGACGAACCCGTCAACCTCGTGCAGGTCGACCCGGGTTTCCTTGCCGTCGTCGTCGAACAGGCAGAGCTCGACCCGCCCGGCTACCTCGGAGAACAGGCCGAAGTTGGTCCCGGCTCCGTCATACGTGGCCCCGAGCGGATAGCTTTCGCCCGGCCACACGGCAGTTGCCGCCAAGTGTTCCCCATCCCTCGCGCTGAATGCGTTCCGACCACCACTCACTTTCCCACCCCAGCGACGACCATGCGCGACACTCGCATCGTCCCAGGCCAGTCGGCCGGAGGCGGGGTCAGGAAATCAACTTTTCCAGCGGTTTAGGGCCGCCTGGGTGAGGGTGGTCGCGTTCGCTCTCTCTTGCAAGTTTTACTTAGCAAACTCTAAGAAATCAATTTGTAGTGTATTGACTGCATAACGTCACCACGGAGGATCCTGTTTCCCGGGACGATACAGCCGCACAGCGGCAGCCCGGTTAACGGCCGCCAACCTCACGCGACAGATACCAATGAGTGTGGCTCTCTACCCGAAAGAACCATTAGAGTGTCACACTCATGTCCTGCTGCCGTGCCTAGCGTCGGATCCACTGACGGTGACGCCAGGACTAGCAGCAAACGCGTGTGGCGCAAGATGTCAGCGAGCGCGGAGGGCTTCCACCAGGGCGGGGATGACCTGGTGCAGGTCGCCGATGACGGCGTAGTCGGCGTGGGCGAGGATGGGGGCGCCGGGATCGGTGTTGATCGCGATGATGTGCTTGGCGCCCGCGCAGCCGGCGATGTGCTGGATGGCGCCGCTGATGCCGCAGGCCAGGTAGAGCTCCGGGGTGATCTTGGTGCCAGTCTGGCCGACTTGCTGCTTGTGCGGCCGCCAGCCCTCGGAGGTGACCACGCGGGACACCCCGACCACGCCGCCCAGCAGGTCCGCCAGTTCCTCGAGCGGGGCGAAGCCGTCGGCTCCGCCCACGCCGCGGCCGCCGCCGACCACGACCCGCGCAGTGGCCAGCGACGCACCGCCAGCACCAGCCGGCGACTCCACCGCCCGCACCACCAGGTCCGCCTCGGCCAGTTCGGGCTTGTGGACATGCACCTGGATCGAAGCCGGCATGGGGGATCCGGAGGGTGTCCCCCCGGAAGGCAGAGCCGCGGAAACGTTTGACACCGAGTCGGCAGCGACGTTTACGGGCACCGGAGACACCGCGTCGGTGGCGACGGTGAACAGCGCGATGGGGGCTTCCATGACCGCGTCCTCCAGCAGCAGCCCGGCCCACCGGTGCCGGACGAGCCGGTGCGTGCGCCCGCCGTCGGGGGTGACAAGCGTGCAGTTCGCGGCCATCGGCAGGCCGGTGATGGCGCCGAGGTGCGCGAGCACCTCGTTGCCCCGGTCGGTGCCGGCGGCCAGCACGGCGGTCGCGGCGGTGTCGGCCGCCAGCCCGGCCAGCACCCGGGCCCAGGCCTGCGGCGCGTATCCCTCCAGCGTGCTCGGCTCGATCACGTACACGTCGGTGACGCCGTAATCGGCCAGCGCTGAGGCCGGCACACCAGCCGAGTCAGCGAACACGACAGCCCCGAGAGACGGGCCGCCCAGGCTCCGGGCGAGCGTCAGCGCGCGGAGCGAGGCGTCCGCGGGGTCGGCGCCATCGAGTTCGGTCAAGCACAGGACGGTCACGAGAGCACCCCCAGTTCGTCGAGGACGCGGACCAGCTCGGGTACGGCGTCGGCGCCGTGACCGAGCACGGTGGCCTGGTGCTTGCTCGACGCGGGCACCCGGAGCGCTTCCTTGCGCAGCCCTTCGGCCGCCCAGGAGGGCGAGGAGCGCTCGACCGCCGCGCGCTTGGCCCGCAGGCGTCCGGGCAGCGACGGGTAGCGCGGCAGGTTGATGCCTTCCTTGACGGTGATCACCGCGGGCAGGGGCAGCTCGTACGCCTCCTGGGCGCCGCGGTACTCCCTGCGGGCCACGACGCTGTCGGCGGAAACCGACAGGTTCTTGATCCCGGTGGCCACCGGCCAGCCGAGCTCGTGCGCGAGCCGGATGCCGACCTGGTAGTCGCCGGTATCAGCCGCCTCGTTGCCGAGCAGCACCAGGTCATACCCGTGCGCCCGGACCTCGCCGGCGATGGCGGCCGCGGTCGCGATCGGGCCGAACTCGCGGCCGTCGGTCTCCAGCAGCACCGCCCGCCCGGCGCCGAGCGCGAGGGCGCCGCGGAGCTGCTCGATCGCCGCCTCGGGTCCCAGCGTCAGCACGGACACCGCGCCGCCCGCCCGCTCGGTGATCTGCACGGCCTCCTCGACCGCGCATTCCTCGTGCGGGCTGATGGAGAACCCGGACATCCGGGTGTCCACCTCCTGCCCGTCCGGGGTCACCGCGATCTTGCCGCCTACGGTGGGGACGCGCTTGACGCAGACGAGTATCTCCATGACGGCTAGCTCCGGATTCGCTCATTCGAAGGGTCGAACAGCGGCGTGGCGCCGGCCACCGCGACCGTGACCGGGTGCTGCTCGCCCATGTACTCCACCAGCAGCGAGCTGCCCTCGACCGCGCGATCGGCGGGCAGGTACGCCATCAGCAGGTGCTTAGCCACCGACGGGCCCGAACCCGCGCTGGTCACGTACGACGGCCGGCCCTTGGCGTCGACCAGCCGCTCGCCGTCGCGCGACAGGATCGGCTCGCCGCCGAGCATGTACCGCGGCGATCCGTCCGCCGAGGTGTGCGAGTCCACGGTGAGCGTGCACAGCACCGCGCACGGCGGTTCGGCCCGCTGCCGCAGGTACGCCTGTCTGCCGATGAACGCCTGCTCCTTGACCTTGGGCCGGGTCATGCCCGCTTCGGTCAGGGTGTAGTCGGGGGTGAGCTCAAACCCGAACGCACGGTACCCCTTCTCCAGCCGCCCGGTCGTGCCGTACACGCCGATGCCGGCCGGCACCAGGCCGTGCGGCTGCCCCGCCGCCCACAGCATGTCCCACACCCGCAAACCCTGCTCGATCGGCACGTGCAGTTCCCAGCCGAGCTCGCCGACGTAGGAGATGCGCGACGCGAGCACGACGGTGCCGTCGATCTCGATCTCCCGGCAGGTGCCGAAGCCGAACCCGGCGTGCGACACGTCATCGGCCGTCAATGAAGCCAGCACGTCCCGGGCCCGTGGCCCCCACAGCCCGATCGTGGTCCAGGCCGAGGTGAGGTCGGCGAGAAACGCACCCGAAGGCAGGTGGTCGCTGATCCACTTGGCGTCGGACATCCCGGTCGCGCCGCCGGTCACCACGCGGAACCGGTCGGCGGCCAGCCGCATGACGGTCAGGTCGGCCCGGAACCCGCCGTTCTCGTCGAGCCACGAGGTGTAGACGACGCGGCCGACCGGCACGTTCATCTGCGCCACCGCCAGCGTCTGCACCGCGTCGAGCGCGGCGGGCCCGGACACCTCGAGGACGGCGAAGGCGGACAGGTCGACCAGCGCGCAGGCGTCGCGCATGGCCAGGTGCTCGGCGTTGATGACCGGCGACCACCAGCGCGACTCCCATTCCGCCGGGCGCTCCATCAGCCGTCCGGCGTACCGGTCAAGCAGCGCGGAGTTCGAGGCGTACCAGAACGGCCGCTCCCACCCCGCGGTCTCGAAGAACACCGCGCCCAGGATGCGTTCCCGCTCGTACACCGGGCTGACCCGCAGCGGCCGGCCGGAGTCCCACTGCTCGGCCGGGTGCACGATGCCGTACATCTTGTTGAAGCCCTCCCGGGCTCGGCCGCGGACGTGCTCGGCGGTGCGCTGGAAGGGGTAGAACCTGGCCGCGTCGGCCTCGTGCACGTCCACCGTGGGCACCCGGCCGGACATGAGCTCAGCCACCGCCCGGCCACAGCCCGGGCCTTCCTTGATCCAGCTCGCCGCCGCCGACCACAGCCCCTTGACCTCGGGCATCTCGCCGAGCAGCGGGTGCCCGTCGGGGGTCATCGAGATCAGGCCGTTGATCGCGTATCTGATCCCGGCCCGCTCGTCGCCGAGCGGTTCGGGCATCAGCTCGAGCGCCTGCTCCAGCTGCGGGTCGAAGTCTTCCTGGGTGAACGGCATCTCGGTGGGCGAGAGCACTGACTCCTCGATGGACGGGATCTCGTCCGGCGGGACGATGATCGGGCGGTGCGCGTACGAGCCGACCTCCATGTCGCCGCCGTGCTGGCGCTCGTACATGTTGGTGTCGACGTCGCGGACGATC
>Ga0074046_10000277_pt1 | contig 45828 bp, 40 predicted proteins | sample BogForMeECP23OM3_FD_94441 | JGI IMG/M metagenome (GOLD analysis project Ga0074046, IMG submission 94441) | Bog forest soil microbial communities from Calvert Island, British Columbia, Canada - Bog Forest MetaG ECP23OM3 | ecosystem: Environmental > Terrestrial > Soil > Wetlands ... | reverse complement strand
GCTCAACCTGCAGAACGCGGTCGTCCCCAGCGGCGATCCGGTCTATTGGGATGAGAACAGCGGCCCGTCGAGCGCTTCGGAAAGCTCCGTAGGCACGATTCCTTCGGAAGCCTTCACGGTCAACACCTCTGGTGGCACCAGCCCGCCGCCGACCACCCCTGAGCCCAGCAGCATCATGCTGTTCGGTTCCGGCATCCTCGGCCTGGCTGGCGTACTGCGTCGCAAACTGTTCTAGATTCATTCAGACCCTTCCCCCGGGTCTTCCAAAGCCGGAGCTTGGTGCTCCGGCTTTATTCTTTCTTGCCTATCCGAAGCAAATCGACTGCGGAGAAAAAATCCGAGGGCTGGATTTCGTTCACTGAACTCAAACCACTTCGCGACGAACTCTGGCCAACGTCTATCTCGGGGGCACCGCTATGACTATTGCGCCAGAAGACGATTTGCCTTGCGCTGGGCATCTGGGAAGTCGTCTGAAATGCTCCTGGCGCGCTGGACAGCCGCTTGAGCTTCGTCCTTTCGGCCAGTCTGTTCCAACGCCTTCGCCAGTAGCAGATACCCAAAGCCTGAGGGCTCAATTTGCAGGGCCCGGGAATACGACTGAATGGCAAGGCCGAGATCTCCAGACTTTTGTGCCACCAAACCCAAGCTGATCCAAGCGCCGACAAACTCAGGATTGGTGGCGACCGCCGCCTCCAAGCTGCGGCGGGCATCTTCGTAGTCCCCTAGATCCTTGTAGGCATAGCCCAAGTTGTTGTAGGCCTTTGCCTTCAGGTTGGGATCTCTGGCTTGGCCAACGGCTTTTTTGTAGTATTCGATCGCCGCCAACGCATTCCCGTGAGAATGTTCGTAGATACCCATATTCATAGTGCTGACAGGATCGGAAGGATCAATCGCGGCCGCCGCCCGGAAATGTGGAATGGCCTCTTCCATTCGTCCCTGGCGCAACAGCGCCATGCCTAGGTTGTTCTCGGCCTGCCAATTGCCGCTAGTGACCTGCAAGGCGTGCGACCACAGGGTCACATGGTCGCTCCAGTAGCTGATCTGCCGATGGGCGACTATGGCCAACGCCAACAGTGTAGCAATGCTGGGAGCAGCCAGCCACGTCCGGGAAAGATGTCGCTCCTCAAACCAATCTGGTACCCCCCAGCAGATCATGATGAACAGGCCGACCAAAGGCAGATAGGCATAGCGGTCGGCCATGGCTTGCGCACCAACTTGCATGAGTCCGATCATCGGCACCAGGGTCCCTAGAAACCAAAACCATCCCACCGGAAGGTAGCGATGATGCCAGTTCGCCAGGACCAGCCCAGTGATGGCAAGCAGCAAAACAAGCGCAGCGGCCATCTGCCAAGTAGCCAGAGAATTGCCTGGGTGCGGATACATCACGGAGAGACTCGTCGGCCAGAAGGCTTTTCCGATATACCGCATATAGGAAACGACCGCGTTTTCGAGACGTACCGAAAGCGCGTACCAACTGGTTGCTCCTCCTGCCGCCTGCGCCTTAATGGTGATTGCGGCGCTGGCGGCGGAGAGAACAAGAAGCGGGATCTTCTCCCGCACAAGATCGGAAAGGCGCTCGGGAGGCATGCCGAGTGCACCAGCTTCGCCGTCGTTGGGGAACATGCGGCGCAACGGCCAGTAGTCCCAAAGCAAGAGAACACAGGGCAGCGTAATCACCTGCGGCTTGCACATCAGCCCCATGGCGTATAGGGCTGCAACAGCAGCGTAGCGGTTGAGTTGCGGCTTAAGCGCATACCATCGATAGGCTCCCAGCGCGAGCAGGAAAAACAACATGCTTAGCAGATTCTTGCGCTCGGCAATCCACACCACCGATTCGACGTTGATAGGATGCAAAGCGAATAGGGCAGCGACCATCGCGCTACGTCCGACGTAACCCGTCGCTCGCTGCAGCACCCAGAACAACAAGACCACATTTAATACATGCAGGAGCAGGTTGACGTCATGGTGCCGGCCCGCATCGAGCTGGAAAAACTCGACGTCGGCAGCGTGCGAAAGCCAGGTCAGAGGATGCCAATTGGCCGCGGCATAGGTGGTGAACGCCCATGTCACCGTGCTCCAGTGCAAGCCGGACTTCACATGGAAGTTGTCGGTGACGTAATCCGGGTCATCGTAGTTGGCAAACGGATGGCCGTTGACCGGGTAATACAGTAGAACGGTGGCAACTACAAGGAGGACGACGATCGTGATTATCTGCCCACGTGGCGAGATCAGCCAGCGGACGCCGAACCCAGGCCGAGCCTGTTTCTCAGCGTCAAAACCAATTGATGTCACTGGCCCTCCCCGCAGGCGGCGGCTCTATTCATCGAAGCTATTGTGCTAGAAGCTCGCTAACTATCCGCCGGTCGGCCGCGATGTTCTCTGACACGCGCTGGGCTTGCTGAGCGGCTCGCTGGGCTTCGTCCTTGTGCCCGTTCTGCTCCAATGCCTGCGCCAGTAAGAGATAGCTAGAACCCATGGGCTGTATTTGGACAGCCTGGGAATATGCCTGAATCGCCAGATTAAGGTCTCCAAGTTTCTGCGCCGCTAATCCCAGGCCAACCCAGGCTCCGGCATAACGCGGACTGACATCTACCGCGTGTTGAAAGTTATCTCGTGCGGAAGCATAGTCGCCAAGATCGCGATTAATGATGGCCAGATTGTTATAAGCCTCACCTCTAAGCTTGGGACTCGGCGTAAGATCCAGGACTTTGTAGTATTCCTCGATAGCTGGGGGCCAATTCTTGTGCTGCTGTTCATAGAAGCCGATGTCCAGATGACTGACGGGCTCCTGGGGGTAAATCACAGCCGCCGCCCGGAAGTGATCGATCGCCTTTTCCAGCTTGCCATCCTCCATCAGAGCTCCGCCCAGATTGTCCTCGGCCAGCCAATTATCCTTCGTGACTTGCAACGTGTGCGACCACAACGTGATGTTATCGCTCCAGTATTCGATTTGCCGGTGAGCCAGCACCGCCAGAGTCAGCAACACAACAATACTCACGCCGCCGACCCAAGCCGTCGCTACATGTCGTTCCTCAGCCCAGTTTGCCACTCCCCAGCAGACCATGATGAACAGCCCGAGGAAGGAAAGATAAGCGTAACGATCGGCCATCGCTTGATTCCCTACCTGCACCAGTCCGATCATTGGCACTAGCGTCCCAACAAACCAAAGCCAACCCATCGTCAAATAACGGCCGCGCCGCTCGAAAGCTACCCACGCGCTGAGGACCACCAAGAAAAGTAGTGCTGCAAATACCGTCCCTTTCGCCAGGGAATCGCCAGGATGCGGATACATTGGAGCAAGATCCACCGGCCAGAAAGCTTTCTTCACATAGCTGGCGTAGGCCACGATGGCGTTTTCCAGCCGGACCGAAAGCGGATAGACCCGCATCGCATGTCCCGCCTGCTGCGCCTTCATCGTAATAACAGCGCTAATCACGGAAAGAGCGAACAGCGGCAGCTTCTCGATTATGAGTTGCGAAAAAGTCTTACCCGGCAGGCCAGTTGCCTCATCACCGGTGGCGAACATCCGCCGCAACGGCCAGTAGTCCCATAGAAGTAGAACGCAGGGAAAGGTAATCACCTGGGGCTTGGCCATTAAACCCAGCGCATACAGAAACGCGACCACAGCGTAACGGCTGACCTCTGGCTTCAGCACGTACAGCCGATACGCACCCAGCGCCAGCAGGAAGAACGTCATGCTGAGCAGGTTCTTGCGCTCTGAAATCCATGCCACGGTTTCGACGTTGATGGGATGCAGCGCAAATAGCCCGGCCACCATGGCGCTGCGGACGATGTGGCCCGTTGCCTGTTGCAGCACCCAAAAGAACAGCACTATATTCAGCGCATGCAAAGCAATATTGGTGTCGTGGTGCCCCGCCGGATTGAGCCCGAATAGCTGGCAATCCGCCGCGTGCGAAAGCCAGGTCAGGGGATGCCAGTTCCCCTGATCGAAAACAGTGAACGCATACTTGACCGTCGGCCAGTGCAATCCGGCCGTAACGTGCGCATTCTCGATGACATAGACATTGTCGTCGTAGTTAACGAATGGGTGGCCACCCACGGGATAGTACAGAACGACGGTGGCAGCAACCAGCAGAAAAACGACAAGCCATTTCTGCCTATCCGGCGAAGCCAACAGACCCGCCCCCGGCCGGGACGCAGTCTCCGGCTCGGAACTCACACCAACTGCGGTCACTCATCCCCCAGCATGGGGAAATTATATCTGATGCTTTTCTGCGGCCTTGTTCTCGACCGCCAGCCGGCACCGCCGAAGGCCCGGAGGTAAAAACTGCAAAAAATCTCACGAACGAAGGAGATTGGGTGTATATTCCTTCGAAGCTCGACTTGGGGTTGCCGGTTCATTCGCTCTGACTGAACCGAATCGAAATAAGGGGTGACAATTGAAGCTAGCCGACGGCATTCACTACGTTCGCCAGACTATGGGCGGCCATGTTCATGCTTTCCTGCTTGACGATGGCAATGGAATAACTCTGATCGACGCGCTCTACGATACAGAGCCGCATCGGATCCTTGACGAGATCAAGGCCATGGGGCGGCAGGTATCCGATCTCAAGAACATCATCGCTACCCACGCACACCGGTCCCATATTGGTGGCATGGCAGAACTCAAGAGCCAGAGCAACGCTAGGGTCTATGCGCACGAATGGGAGATCGGCATCGTCGAGGGCCAGCGAAAGGCCACCAGGTGCTCGATATGGCCCAAACCTCCATTGGCCGCCTACTATACGCAATTCGGGCTGGCGCTCGGCTTCGACGGCCATAAACCTTGTTTGGTCGATCAATCCCTGAAAGAAGCCGACCACATAGGACCCTTGACGATTGTTGCGACTCCCGGACATACGCCGGGTTGTCTTTCGTTCTATTGGCCGGAGAAAAAAGCACTGTTCGTCGGCGATGTGATTGTGACCTGGCCGTACGTGGAAGCCGGTTGGCCGGGCCTGACCATGGACATGAAGCAGAATGTGCAATCGGTCGGTAAGCTCTCGGATTTCGGTGACGTCGAGATCGTGGGGGTCGGCCACGGAGAACCCATCGCAGAGGGCGGGATTGAGGTCCTTAAGAAGCTAAGGGAGCAGAAAGTTTAAGCTAAGTTCTGTGGCGTCCTTGGCTTACCTGTGTGCTATTCTCTCGCCGCATAGATTGCGGACGGTTAACCGTCTATGGCTTTCGACCAGGAACCCGGCAGGAGGTCGCAGATCGGCGGCGGCCTCGCTGCCTTCATCGGCGTGTTGTGGCTGGTGTTTGTACTTTCTGCTCCGCCCGGCGCGCCAGTGGACATTCATAAGGCTGGGTGGGCTTTTCTCGTAGTCGGAATTTTCGGCCTCATAGCAGGCACTCTTGGCCGCTGGTTCTTTCTCAATTAGCGGCGATGTGCCGCGTCAGAAACTAAAGCTAAGCGACGCAAGTTTAGGGCACCACCAAAAGTTCTTGACTTCCACGAGAATTGGACAAAAGATGATACGCCTATGAAAACCCATTTTCTTGTTCTCCTCTCCGGAACTTTGCTGTTTGTCCGGCCATCCACGGGCATTCCCGCGGCCAATCCTGGTGACAACCAGGTCAACTCGAAACTGGAAGAAGCAGCGGAACTGGGGGCGTGCGCGCTCATGGTAGAGGGCGGTTTCCTCAAGATCGCGAACACGCGGGATCAGCGCTTCGAGGGGAAGGTGACCGAAACCACCGCGCGTTGCCGGGGGGGACAGAAAGCCGTTCAATTTCGACCGACACCCTGGGTTGACTGGTCCCATTACTGGGGAGCAGGCGATTCCTCGTCTCTGCCGGTCGGTTTTCTCTCGGTAAAGGGGCCGCAGTTACGTGGCGTGGCAGGAGCGCTCATGGATCTCGAGTATGAGCGCATTGAGCTGATCAAGTTCAACTTGTTCGACAATACCGGGACCTATCAGACCTACGTGACCGGTTGGGCCGGCGCCGACGGACCTGCGGTGAAGACCTGGCCGGAGATGCGCCTGCCGAAGGACAATCCCAACTATCAGGCGGTCGGCGGCGATGGAGAAGAGCAGATATGCAAAGGCGATCTGATTCGCGCCCGAACCCTCACCGGCATCTGCAACGATATCCGTAATCCGCTGATGGGTTCCACCGGCATGCCGTTCGCGCGCAACGCGGAATTTGACACCACATTTCCTGACCTCGCGCAGACCACTCTTACCAAGAACCGTCACGGCGGCCGGATAGGTTTGTTGACCCCGGACCCGCAGGTGATCAGCCGCAAGTTGTTCACCCGTACGCAGTCGAACGCTGCCTCCTGCAATGCCGGTTTTGGACTCCCCAACAACTCGCCCGACGCCAACTGCGACTACCAGAAGGCGCCGTTCTTTAACGTCCTCGCAGCCTACTGGATTCAGTTCATGACCCACGACTGGTTCTCGCACATGGAAGAGGGGCACAACGCTACTGGGGACATGGCGGTCGGCTGCAAGAGCGAATTGGTGAACAACGTTCAGACGCCGCTCACGCCGGAAGAGATCCAGAAATTGGGATGCCGTCCCGCCGATCAGGTGGACCCGGCCTACGTACTTAACGATTCGCCACCGGGCCAATTCACCGCCGGCGGTCGCACCTACCTGAAGCGTGCGCCCAAGACCTTTGCCAATAACAACACCGCGTGGTGGGACGCCTCTCAGCTTTATGGCTTTGACGAGACTTCGCTGAAGCGCGTGAAGCGCGATCCCAAAGATCCCGCCAAGATGCTGCTCGAGCCCGTTGCAGCAATGCCCGGTCCCGGCTATTTGCCAATACTGCAACCCACCGATCCCGCGGCGCCTCAGTGGAAAGGACAAGAGTCGGTGGCGTTTCCTGATAACTGGTCCATCGGGTTGAGCTTCTACCACAACCTGTTTGCCCGTGAGCACAACTCGTTCGTGGATGAATTCCGCCGGCAGACGACGCAAAACCCGCAAGGCGACAGCGGTTTGCGCAATCCCTCCGACCCCCAGCGCGTGATCCGCAACCAGGACGTCACCGCGGAGGAACTGTTCAACGTAGCCCGGCTGGTGGTTGCGGCCGAAATCGCTAAAATCCACACCATTGAATGGACGCCCCAACTGCTTTACGATGAGCCGCTCTACAAAGGGATGAACGCCAACTGGAGCGGGCTGCTTGGCGGCGGCGATCCCGAAGTTTCTAAAGCGCTCTCCGATGTTATAACTCACGGCTTTGGCACTTCCGGCAATGCCAAGAAGGCGACCCAGTGGTACTCCGTGTTTGCATCCGGACCGGGCATCGTCGGACTTGGTAGCAAGGCCTCGAACTACGACATCACCAATCCCAACGACGTGAATGGCGGCGTGAATCACTTCGGCTCGCCGTTCAACTTCCCTGAAGAGTTCGTCACGGTTTACCGTCTCCATCCCCTGGTTCCCGATCTCATCGAGTACCGCGACATCAGCAAGGATCCCAACCAGATCGTTCAGAAAGTTGCGGTCATCGAGACCTTCGAAGGCAAAGCTACCGACGCCATGCGGTCGCGCGGTCTCGCGAACTGGGGAATAAGCATGGGTCGGCAGCGGCTGGGCCTGCTCACGCTGAACAACCATCCTCAATTCCTGCAGAACATTCGCCTGCCACGGCTGGATACGCCGACCCAGCAGATCGATATCCCGGCACTCGACCTGATTCGGGACCGCGAGCACGGCGTGCCGCGCTTTAACGAGTTCCGCCGCCAGTACGGCTTGCGGCAGTTGACCAGCTACGACGACTTTGTGGATAAGACACTCGTCCCCGATACGCCTGCCAACAAGCAACAGCTCCAGTTGGAGATGGACACGATCACTCGGCTCCGCGAAGTTTACGGTACACACGTTTGCGATTCATCGAAGATCATCACCGACGCCCAGCTCAACCCGGACGGGACGCCGATCAACGACTGTCTCGGTCACCCCAACGGCTCAGTGGTGGACAACATTGAAGATGTGGACACGGTGGTCGGCTGGCTCGCCGAATATACCCGGCCTCACGGATACGCCATCTCGGAGACACAGTTTGTGGTGTTCATTCTCAACGCCTCGCGGAGATTGTTCAGCGACCGTTTCCTGACCTCCAGCTTCCGGCCTGAGTTCTACACCCAGCTCGGGGTTGACTGGGTCAACCACAACGGGCCGGGACCGCAGATGATGGAAGCGGGAGCGCCCAACGGACATCAGCAGCCCGTCTCGCCGCTCAAGCGCGTGCTGATGCGAAATATTCCGGAGCTGACTCCGGAGCTCCAGCATGTAACCAACGCCTTCGATCCCTGGGCGCGCGATCGCGGTCAATACTACTCGCTGGATTGGAAGCCACGGTCCGACGCCACCTCCGACCCGGCGTTTAAGCAATAGCCATTTCCCGAGTGGAAGCGCTGGGCGAGTGCCCAGCAATTTGGTGGAAGAGCGGCGCTTTAGCGCCGCGTTGGCGAAGTAATCATGGAGTGGCCTTTAGGCCCGGAAATACGCCTCTCACAACCGATTGAAAAGCTGTGCCATCGGCTAAAGCCGATTCGAGGGTTGTGGGCCTTCTTAACGCGGGCCTAAAGGCCCGCTCTTCCACCCGCACCTGCGAGGTTATCTCACGCGAAAGCGCACACGGCGCACGCTTCCGTCTAGCTTGGCGAATCTCGAGTTGTCGTTTTTCCGGTGGAAGCGCTGGGCTTTAGCCCAGCGAAACCCACTCCATAATAAGGGCGGGCTTCAGCCCTGGGGGTTCGGGGCCGCGCTGATGGCCTTCCCAAGCCCACAGACCACCCCTTCATTTGTCATCCCGACCGAGGACTTCAGTCCGAGCGGAGGGATCTACGGTTGTGCCGCTTTCCTTTAGTGCTGCTAATAGGTCGTCGAGGATCGTCGCACGATGCCGGCGATCACAATCAGGCGCTGATCAAAATAGAGGTCATAGAGTACGCGGTAGTTGCCGACACGCCGCCGCCAGGCCGTGGGCTGGCCTTGCAGGCGCTTGATGTCTCCCTCGAAAGGATCCTCCTGCATGGTGAGAAGCGCAGCCCTAACGCGCGCCTGATCTCTTGACGGCAGTCTTCGAAAGTCTTTTTGTGCGGGCCCGGCGAGCTGGAGGTTCCACGCCATGGAGAAATTGTTCTAACGATACAGTATCCCCGCGACGAAAGGCAGCACGCCCGCGCCGCAGCGCGGCCAGTTCCGTCTTGGTCGGCTGTACGACCGGGTACCGGCTCTCGAAATAGGCGCGCAGCGCCTCACGGACCAGCTCAGAACGGGTGCGCGACTCCGCCTTGCGGACCACCTCGAACTGGCGCACCATCGCCGGCGGCAGAGAAACGGTCATGGTTTGCGTGGTTCTCATGTTCTGTGAGTGTTACTCAGTAACACTGGATGTTATCCTACCCGCCAGCGGTGGCGCTGTCAAGGCGGGGCAACCTCTGCGTTCCCATCCTTTCGCCAAGAGCAGGCGAAAGAGTGGGCACCCAGCACCCCGAGAGAGGTTGTCAAGCGAGAGCTAGGCCATCCGCCAGTTCCAATCTGGGAATCTTTGCACAAAAACTGAACATTCGTTCCTGATTTAGCTTGACATTCCGCAGTACCGCGCTAATGTTTGCGTTAGAAGCGCACGATCCTCGGTAGGCAGTTTGCCCTACTTCGTGCGCTGGTGAGCGGGCAAAGCTACGGCAGAACCGATCGATCTGTCGCCGGCTCACCGTCCCCAGTTGTCGAGCCTCGTGCGACTCCAACTCTCCATCCCCTCTCGATCGTCAGGCAACGTAGGTCACATCAATGACGCTTTCCAATGACGAAACTACGAATTTGTGGGTTATCAGAACCACCACTTTCTAGGAGGACTCAAAATGCGTATAGCTTCGCTCACACTAGTGTGTTTGGCGTTACTTGCCTTGCCGGCAATGGCGCAGCAGGTTGTACTCTACGACAACGGGCCAGGCAACGGCACAGTCGACGCCTGGACCATTAACTTCGGCTACGTTGTCAGCGACAACTTCGTGCTGACCGGTTCGTCCACCGTTCAGCAATTTGATTTCTGGACCTGGGTCTACCCCCGGACGTTAGAGTTACGGGCGTGGATTGGTCAATCACCTCGGCCGAAAACAGTGGCAACGTATATGACTCCGGCACGGCCGTGGTCATCAAGGACATGTTCCTTTTTAACAACCAGAACGGCTATGAGGTCCACTCGGACGAGGTAGCCGGCCTGAATGTTCCGCTGGCCCCGGGAACCTACTGGCTGAACCTCTCCAACGCCACGGACAACTTTGGCGAGCCGGTTTACTGGGATGAGAACAGCGGCCCGTCGAAGGCCTCTGATAGCGCGGTGGGAACGATTCCTTCGGAAACGTTCACCATCTATGGCAGCAGCTCCACCCCGACTCCTGAGCCCGGCAGCATCATGCTGTTTGGGGCGGGCCTCCTGGCCCTGGCTGGCGTAGTACGCTGCAAACTGAAATTGTGATTCAAACTCGTGTCCTATGGCGGTTCCGGACGCGGGTGGTACACCTTTTCGGAAGAAGTATCAAACTTTGGGTGCCCCACCATTGTCGCCCGACGTTCGTGACAGGGTGGGCACGGAGTTTGGTGAGTGGGCAAAGGCCGCAGCCTGGTTCGGTTTTCTTAAGGTGCATCAGGAGAATACGACATGCAAATCCGTAAATACGGTCGACTACTTTCTATCATTGCGCTTGGCTTTGCAGCGACTGCAACGTTACTTGGGCAGGCGCCCGTAGGCCTCATCTTGCCATACAGTTCCGAAAGCCCGCACCCATATCCGGTAGGCGGGCCGGAAAGATCAATTGTTTGGCAAGAGACGGTGATCTCCCCGGGTGCGAAGTTCTTGCGGGTGCACTTCGTGGGACTATCGTTAGCGCCCGGAGACTATCTCACGCTTTCGAACGCCGACGGTTTACAGAGTTCCACGTATACCGGGAGAGGACCTCATGAGAACGGGGATCTATTTGCAGTTGCTGTCGACGGTGATAAAGCAGTAATTGCTATTCATGGGGGACCGGTAGCTGACTACGGCTATCGAATTGACCGTGTCGGGCATGGTGATGTCGCCCTAGGGGATATCAACCTAAACCAATGGGAAGGGTCGGCCCCAAACCCTGATGAGTGCCCAGACGGCGATCCACGAGAGAATGTCGCCTGCCGCTTCAACGATCCAGTTTTCGTTGCGGGAGAGAGGCCGGTGGCACTACTAATTTTCGACCGGAGCACGGACCCTCCGCTTAATAATGGGGATATCGGTGTAATGGCGAAGTGCACGGGATGGCTGATCAACTCAATTGCCCCGAACATGCTGATTACCGCCAACCACTGCATCAGTACGGACTACCAGGTGAGCACCCTTCAGGCAACATTTAACGTGCAAAGACATGACTGTGTCGGTGGCCCCATGGAACCCCGGTACGAATCCCTCGGTGTTGCCCTTATCCGGGGCAGTCCGCCTGGAATTCTGGACTATACACTTCTCACTGTTGCCCACGGCATTAACGCGCAGTGGCCTCTAGACCCTGACAGTACGTGGGGCGTTGTTACCCCGACAACGGAACCGCTTGAGGCAGGTGATCAAGGTCTCAGAATTTGGATCCCGCAGCATCCCTTCAGGGCCTACCTCCCGTTTGATAACGCTGTAAAGGTCGTCGGCTGGTTTGAGATACCGACTAACGATCTCCGGTGTCGCATCCGGTCGGCATCTGGTACCACGCTGGGGTACCATTGCCCTACTAGCGGGGGCAGTTCCGGATCTCCTGTTGAAGACTCGACGACGGGGCACACAGTCGCATTGCACACCCAAGGCAACAAGGGGGGCTTGCCATTAGGATGCCCGACCTGGTTCAACTGGGGCAGTGCGTTCGGTGGAGCGCATGGAATCTGTGCCGACGCTGGAGGTTTTATAAACTGCGCGGAAAATTGATCCAGAAAAGGAGCGAGTGGTCGGGTGCCCCTTGATAACGGCGAAGGCGTTGTGAAGCGATAGTACTCCTCGGCAGTGCGGAGTACCGCCGGGTCCCACCCAAGCTTTCTTGCTCGGGTGGGAGTTCCTCAATCAGGTGCGCGCTTTCCCGTTTCGGGAAGCTTTACAATTCTTAACAAAAAAGTCTGTAACGCTTTTTGGCAAATTTGCGTTTATTCTTGTGGTCCCGTTGTCAGGAGCTGTGGGGTCGTCTAGGCTCTCCACGTCACAGATGCTACTGATCGCCCCCGTCTGACGCGACAGTATCGAACATATCGAACTTGCAACTGACAACTGATTACTGACTACTGCTCTTCCACCCTATTGGCTTGCCTTTGTTTTGTTCGTCTAGCCACTTCTTCAGCGGAGCAAAGTACTCCAACATCGCACCTGCATCCATCTGACGCTCTCCGGTGAGGGCGTAGAGAGCGTCGGGCCACGGCTTGCTTTGGCCCATCTCCAGCATGGTGTTCAGCTTGGCTCCAGCGGCCTTATTGCCGTAAAAGGAGCAACGATACAGCGGCCCGCTGAATCCGGCCTCGCGGCACATGGCGCGGAAGAACTGAAACTGCAGGATACGCGCCAGGAAGTAACGGGTATAGGGTACGTTAGCGGGTACGTGATACTTAGCCCCGGGGTCGAAGTCGGCTTCGCTGCGGGGTACGGGAGGAGAGATGCCCTGGTACTTCTCGCGCATCTCCCACCACGCCTTGTTGTAGTCGGCAGTCTTGATGTCGCCGCTGAAGACCTTCCAGCGCCATTGGTCGATAAGCAAGCCAAACGGCAGGAAGGCAACCTTGTCGAGTCCTTCGCGTAGGAGGAAGCCTATGTCGTCAGTCTGGGGAATAGTCGCCAGCAATCCGACTTTGTTGAGGTACTCCGGGGTGATGGCTAACGCGATGCTATCGCCAATGGCCTCATGGAAGCCGTCATTGGCGCCGCCCTTGAAGAGGAACGGCTGGTTCTCGTAGGCACGCTGATACATGTTGTGCCCCAACTCATGGTGAATGGTGACAAAGTCCTCACCCCGTACCTGGATGCACATCTTCAGCCGTAAGTCGTCGAAGTTGTCGATGTCCCAGGCGCTGGCGTGGCAAACCACGTCGCGATCCTGCGGCTTCACGAACAGCGAGCGCTCCCAGAACGTCTTGGGCAACGGCGCAAAGCCCAAGGAGGTGAAGAAGCCTTCGCCGTATCTCACCATGCCGAGGTGATCGACGTTCTTCGCCTTCAGCAGATCGGTAACGTCATACGGCTGCTTCTGCTGTGGTGGCGCTATCAACTCGAAGATGTTGCCCCACTCCTGCGCCCAGGGGTTACCGAGGAGGTCGGCGCGAATTATACCGTTGGCGTCCACTGCCGTCGGGCCGTACTTCTCAACCAGCTTGGTACGGACGTAGGCGTGCAGCGAATCGTAGAGTGGCTTTACTTGCTGCCATAGACGCTCTACCTCCTGCGAAAACTGCTCCGGCGTCATGTCGTATCCCGCGCGCCACATGGCGCCGAGATTGCTGAAGCCCATCTCGCGCGCGCCCTTGTTGCCTAACTCTACCCAGCGGGCGTAGCGATCGCGCATCGGCGGAGAGATAGTCCGCCAGCCAACCCAAAGATCTTTCAACTCATCAGGATCGGCACTGCTGGCCATGATGCGCTCGATGGCGGTGATATCAAGGCACTCTCCCGCATGTTTGCCTGTCTTGGGGCAATACTTGCCTTTGCCGTAGTCGGCCTCGAGCGACGTTCCAATGCGGGCCAGCTCAGCCAGTTCCTTGGGATCACTTGGCGCCGGCGCCGGCACCGCAGCTGAGAGCTTCAGCAGCAACATCTTGCGCGCCAACGCGTCGGGCAGCTTAAGGCTGTCGTAGCGCGTCGCCTTCTTGGCCAATTCCGTGGTGACGCCGATCAGCAATTCGTTAGCGTCGGCCGCCATCTGCTCGGTGTCGTCGGTGATGAAGTTGGACTGCACCCACGACGCGCGGCTGGCCTTCACCGTGAGATCGTTGAGCCGAATTTCCGCGTCGTGGATGAATTGCTCCGCCTCGGCAACGGTCGGCGGGGCTGATTGGGTTGCGGTTTGTGGATCGGCAGCGGCTTGAGCGTTCATGAGAGCACCAGAAAAAAACAGCACAAGTAAGGCGAGTGTTGCGATGACAGACAACAGCCTGACGGCATCGCGCATGGCAAACAACCTCCGGGAGAACATTGTAAATGGCTGGTAGTCCGCTTTTCCCTTTTTGCTTTTTTCGCTACTGGCGTTGTCATCCCGACCGAGGACATCAGTCCGAGTGGAGGAACCTGCTTCTCTGATTCGGCAGCGTCAGAACTTTTTCGCCGTAATCCGGTCCGTCCCAACGTACGGCCGCAGCACTTCCGGAATCAGCACGCTGCCATCCGCCTGCTGATAGTTCTCGACAATCGCAACCCAAGTGCGGCCAATCGCCAGCCCGCTGCCATTGAGCGTGTGCACCAACTCAGTCCTCTTCCCGCCTTCCGGACGGTAACGAATGCCGGCTCGGCGCGCCTGGAAGTCGGTGAAGTTTGAGCACGAGGAGATTTCACGGAACAGGCCTTGTCCCGGCAACCACACTTCCAAGTCATACGTCTTGGCCGATGCGAAACCCAGGTCGGCGGTGCAGAGGGCGACGACGCGATAGTGCAGCCCTAGCTTTTGCATAACAGCTTCCGCATTGCGCGTCAGCTTCTCATGCTCCTCCCAAGACTGCTCAGGCTTGGTGAACTTCACCAGCTCGACCTTCTGGAACTGGTGCTGGCGAATGATGCCTCGCACGTCTTTACCATAGGAGCCGGCCTCGCTGCGGAAGCATGGTGTGTACGCCGCCAGCGAAATCGGCAGACGCGCGCCATCGAGTGTCTCGTCGCGATAGAGGTTCGTAACCGGCACTTCGGCAGTCGGGATGAGATACAGGTTCCTGTCACCGTGCGGCACTTTGAACAGGTCGGCTTCGAACTTGGGCAATTGCCCGGTGCCGTACATGGAGTCGGCGTTGACCATGAACGGCGGCAGCACCTCGGTGTAGCCATGCTCGCGCGTGTGCAGGTCAAGCATGCAGTTCATCAGTGCTCGTTCCAGCTTCGCGCCCATGTCCCAGTACACCGCAAAGCGCGCTCCCGTGATTTTGGCCGCGCGCTCCAGGTCGAGCACGCCGAGCTCTTCGCCCAGCTCCCAATGCGGCTTTGGCGCGAAGTCAAACGTCGGCGGCGTACCCCAGCGGCGCACCTCGACATTGTCGTGTTCCGACTTGCCCACCGGCACGCTGTCGTCCGGCAGGTTAGGAATGCCGGTCAAGATGTCGCGCAACTTTGCATCGAACTCTTCGGCGCGCTTCTCGGCTTCGGTTATTTTTTCGCGCAGCTCCTTGGTCTGGTTGATGAGCGTCGTCGCATCCTGCTTGTCTTTCTTGAGCTTGGCGATTTCTTCCGTCGCTTTGTTGCGCTGGGCCTTCATGGTCTCAGCTTCGGTGATGGCGGCGCGCCGCTCGGAATCGATCTCCTGAAAATTCTGGACGATGGCGGGGTCCATGCCACGCTGGCGCAGTTTTTCTTCGACAAGCGGCAGGTGATCGCGTACAAAGGCTAAGTCGAGCATAAGAGATCAGGGTATCCGAATAAAGCCTGCACGACAAAACGCGAAGCGCCGCGTCGCAGGAGGACGTTTCAAAAGTCGAACCCCGTAAGGGCAGCACAGATACATCTACAGTATGCTCAGAGCCAGATTATTGACAATGCCCGCTAGAAATCTTTCCTTCAAGAAGGCTACTGTTTTGGAAATGAATTGAGACGGAGCACAGGACGAAACCGTTTGTCATTGTAGTCGTATTGGCGTTAGTGGGCTGCGCAGCCTGGTTCTTCCTTCACAAAGATATCTCGAAGCAAATCGAAAATATGTTTACTAACCCGGATGATCGAGATTGGCGTGCCGCTAAAAACGCAGATACCGCCGATGCCTATGTCGGGTATCTAGTCGCACATCAGCGTGGCGCCCACATAAGCGAAGCACGCGAAACAGCGCGGAAGTTCCTATCAGTGAAGTACACTGAACTACCCGCACGCGGTCAGGTACTAATCACTGAGGGATGGGGCAAGGACTTGATTTTTGCAGCTTCACTAGACCCATCGATAACAAGAGCGCCCAGAGTTATTCAGAGTATCAAAGAGGAAGGTAGCTATTGGTTCGTGGACGCGTATCACGATTTGTCCTTCAAAGACGGGGATGCCATTTTTCATCCCCGAATGACATGTGCAAGTATCCTGACGTATCGCGACAGAAGCAAAGGAGTCTTGCTATCTGAATTTGACATCGTTCTGCAAGGTACATCACTGCGAGCGCCGATCTTTCATATATCAGATACAGAAGCCGGTCTGATGCAGGGAGAAGTAATGGACACTAGCGAATGTGCTGCGCTAAGGTACCCGCCGAACCACTGAAAGGCAACGTCGCATCTTGCGACTGGCCGCCCGAACCTGGAATGGGGATCCTTATTAGCCTGTTTCTTGGGCGGGCGCTGCTTGTAGGCCGCACCTTGAGCCCCCAAAACTGTGGTGTCATGCGGCGTCCGGCGATCCGGTGGAGATGCGCTCTGATTTGGTTGGCTGACGCACTCGAACCCCGGAATTTACTCGAAACCCTCAATGACTGCGTGTCTCTGTGGTGAACTAGCCTTCCCGCGGTACAGACTCGAAATCCTGCTGCTTGCTGGCTAATTTCGCGTGCCACTCGGCTGCGGCCTGGACAAAGGCGCGAAACAGCGCACGCGACGCAGCATCGTCTTCATAGGTCCGCTCGGGATGCCACTGTACTCCGAGCACGAAGTGGTCGGGCGCAGTGCCTTCAACTGCTTCCTTCACGCCGTCCTCGGGACACCAGGCCACCAAGCGCAAGCCGTCGCCAACCACCTCCGCCGCCTGATGATGGCTAGAGTTTACTGTGATGGCACGCTCATCGTCTGCAGGCAGCGCGCCTGCATCGCGCAGAATCTCTGTCAACCTCGATTGCGGTTCCAGCCGCACCTTATGTGCCCGCGCAACCTTGCGTCCCACCTCATGTTTTACGGCCTCCGACAGTTCCTGGTCGAGCGTGCCGGTGCGCCAGACGTTTAGCGATTGCAGCCCATAGCAAATGCCGAAAACCGGCTTGCGCATGTTGTAAGCGTCCTGGAGCAGCAATTCGTCGGCGTTGTCGCGCAGTGCATCGGCGGGCGCGGTACTGGGATGACGCTGCGCGCCGTATTTTTCCGGATCGACATCGGCGGGACTACCCGGCAGCAGAACACCGTCGCAAAGCTTCACTGCCTGGGCAATCTCCGAATTCGTAGCCTTCACCTCGATGATGATGGGCTCACCACCTGCTGAGCGCACCGCGCGTTCGTATTGCGGCAGGGCCCGCCAGACATAGCTCGGACGCCTGGAGTTGGGAATCGGAATGGCGATGCGGGGTTTCATGTTGATGGTGTTTAGACTTCTTGCCAGTATAGGGGTCCTTCGGCTCGTCGCTCCAACATCCCAGCGAGCACAAAACCGGTGCTCGCTGGGGACCCCGTTTTTGCTCCTCGCTCAGGATGACACTCGGTAGTGATCATGACGATGCGGCAGCCTTCGTGCGCGAGTCGCACATCTCGGCGATCGCGTTGCGCACCTGCACTGCCAGCTTGTCCAGATCGCGCAGGCGCATTCCGGTCGTGGTTATTGGTTTGCCGATGATTAACTCCACCGGCCCCGGCATCGCGTAAAAGCTATTCATGGGCAGCAGTTCGTAGGTCCCGATAATCGTGATCGGGATCACCGGAACCTGTTCCGCTATCGCAGCGAAAAACGCTCCGCCCATGAACGGTTGAAGCTGCCCATTCGGCGAACGTCCTCCCTCCGGAAACACCATCAGCGGCAGGCCCTTGCGCAGCGATCTGCCTGCGCGCTTGAGGCTGCTTACCGAGGCGTGAGCGTCGCCAAAGACGATGGGTATCTGCCCCGAGCGTTGCAAATGCCAGCCCATAAACGGGTAACGGAACAGCTCCTTCTTCGCCATGATGCGGAACTGCCCGGGAATCATGGCGAGGAGCACGGGGATGTCAAGGGCTGAAAGATGGTTTGCCGCATAGACCGCGGGATGAACCGGGTCAATGTTCTCGAGCCCTTCCACGTGTACCGGAACAAAACCGGTTTTCAGGATCATGCGCGCCCAGAGCCGTGCAAACCCGTGCTGCACCCGTCCCTCGCGGTCGAACAGCGACGACAACAGCGACAGAATCCCCAGCACCAGCGTGTAGAAATACACTAGCGGCACATAGACGAGGTATGAGCGCAAGCGGCCAAGCAGGGTCCCCCTGCGTTGTTCACCGCCTGCGACCTCCTGTGCCTGTGTGTTCATCGCATCACGCCCGCACGCCCATCAGCGTCATGACTTCGCCCACCAAGAAAATCGAGCCGGTCACGACAATCACTCCGTCCGGCTTGCTTAGCTCCCGTGCGCGCGCCAGTGCAGCAGGGACGGTCTCCTCGGCACAGATCTCTGCTCCGGTGCGCGACGCGGCCTGCAACAACTCACGGGTTGTCGCGGCCCGCGGATTGGCAACCTGGGTCACCACCACGCGCTCGGCCAAGGGAAACAAAATCTCGGCAAGCTCCTGTAGCGGCTTATCGCGCATGGCCGCAAAGACGAAGGTCAGCTCACGGTCGGCGAAGTTCTCCGACAGCGCCGATCGCAGCGCCCATGCACCCGCCGGATTGTGCGCCACGTCGAGCACCATCTCGCGTTGATGGGTCGCGTCCGACGGTGGCAGCACTTGAAACCTGCCCGGCCAGTGCGTTTCGCGAATGCCTTGCTCGATCTGCTTCGGTGTCACCTTGAAACCGAACTGCGCCAACTCTTCCGCGGTGGCAACCGCCAGCGCTACGTTGCGCAACTGGTGCCGCCCAGCGAGCGGCGAATCCACGGCAATCTCCTCGCCCATCACGGCAAGCGGATAACGATTGCGCCCACGCACCGGCGCACTGCGGCCCGCCAGAAACGCCGCGGCTCCCGGCGATACCGGCGGAACATACTGCGTGGCGCTCACCCCGCGTGCGTTCTTCCCCAGGATCGCGTGTCCGATCACGTCGTTGGCCTGGGGATGCTGTGGCAGCGTGACTACCACTCCATTCGCCCGTATGATGCCGGCTTTCTCGCCCGCGATCTCGGCGAGGGTGTTACCGAGATACTTCTGATGATCGAGCGCGATGTCGGCAATCACCGAGATCAGCGGTTCGACCACGTTGGTTGCGTCCAGGCGGCCACCCATACCGACTTCGAGCACGGCTATCTCGACGCCGACGCTGGCGAAATACTCAAAGGCCATCACTGTCAGCATCTCGAAGAAGCTGGGATGCCACGGCAGCTCGCCGCTCTGCAACAAATCCTGTGCTGTGCGCTCGACCCGTTCGTGGATGGCGCCAAACTCCACGTCACTGATGGCCTCGCCGTTCACCCGAATGCGTTCGTTGATGCACACCAGGTGCGGCGAACTATAGAGCGCAGTCCTGTATCCTGCAACTCGCAAGATCGACGATAGGGTTGCCGCCGTTGAGCCTTTGCCGTTGGTGCCTGCGATGAGCACGCTGGCGAAGCGCCGCTCAGGATGGCCCAGGGCTTCCAGCATGGCGCGCACGTATGCCAGGTCAAACTTGTGGGTTGGCGTGCTCGCCAACTCGTGCCCCAGCGCGTAAAGCTGTTCCATGGTCTGCTGGTAGGTCATGCAGGTGTGTTCAGATTACAACATTCGGAGGCGGTCCCGGCACGTCACTGAGGGTCGTGACCGCCTTCACTGACAACGGCCAACGGGGCTGTAGACTGGTTAAGTTGAGGCTTAGTGCCCATCTGTGGGTGCGCGAAAGCCGCGTACTCGCAGAAAAAGATCTTTGACAATATGTTATGTGCTAAACGCCAAGTGCTAGGGGTTAGGTTTTCCCGCGAGTTCCTTTTTCACTGTCTCGCTGACCAGTTTGCCGTCCACTCGCGCGCCTTCGAACTTCGCCATAACGTTCTTCATCACGGCACCCATGTCCTTCATCGTGGGTGTGCCCATCTCGACGAGGGCGGCGCTCACTGCGGCGACGACTTCATCTTCGCCAACGGGCCTGGGCATGTAGCCCTCAATGACGACGATCTCTTCGGTTTCTCTCCTAGCCAGCTCGGGGCGGTTGCCTTTTTCGAACTGCTCGATGGAGTCCTTGCGCTGCTTGATCATGGTGGTAAACACCTGCAGCTCTTCTTTCTCCTCGAGCTTGTCGCGCTTTTCGCTTTGTTTGTTTTGCAGCGCGGTTTTCATCATGCGCAGCGTGGAGAGCCGAAGCTCTTCCCTTTTGCGCATGGCGTCAATCAGGTCTTTCTGGACTCGCTCGGTCAAACTCATGGCACAATTATAGAGGCTGACAACGAGGTTTGTGGTTTTAAGCCGGCGCTTGTTTCGCTGGAATCTACAACTCAAAGGTGGTTGCTTATGCTACGTAAGACTCGTCTTTTTACGCCGGGCCCGACGCCCCTACTGCCCGCTGCCCAGAATGCAATCGCTGCTGCCGATATGCATCACCGGACCGCGGAATTCCGTGAAATCTTTACCCGAACCCTGGCCGATCTGAAGACCTTCATCGGCACGCAAAACGACGTTCTCATCCTCGCCTCCTCCGGAAGCGGTGCGATGGAAGCTGCCGTTTCAAACGTGACTTCGCCCGGCGAGAAGGTCGTGGTACTCACCGCAGGCAAATTTGGCGAGCGTTGGCGCGATCTGGTCAAGGCCTTCGGATGCCAGGTGGAACTGGTCAGCGTTCCCTACGGCGAGACCTTCGACCTGCGCGAAGTGAAGTCGAAGCTGGACGGCGCCAGTGTTGTTTACATGCAGGCGACGGAAACCTCGACCGGCGCGCGGCATGACGTGAAAGGCGTGGCTTCCCTGCTGAAAGGCACGAACACGCTGTTCGTGGTGGACGCCATCACCGGACTGGGCACCACCGACTTTGACGTGGATGGCTGGGGCATCGACATCCTCATCGGCGGCTCCCAGAAAGCAGTAATGATTCCTCCCGGCCTCGCCTACCTCAGCGTGAGCGAGCGCGCATGGCAGCGGATGGAAACCGCCAAGCAGCCCCGTTATTACTTCGATCTGCGCAAGGAGCGCAAGTCACAGGTCAAGGGCGAGTCGGCCTTCACTCCAGCCGTGGCACTCGTCTGCGGGCTAGCCGCGGCGCTCGACTACATTCGCCGCGCCGGTAACGGCAATCTTGCCGATGGACGCGATGCGCTCATCCACAACGCCGAAACCTCGGCTGCGATGGTGCGCGCCGGAGCCAAGGCGCTCGGTCTGAAGCTATTCGCGCCAACCTGTCCCGCGGCTGCTGTGACCGCGATCGTGGCGCCTGCCGGAGTCGATTCCAGCGCAATCGTGAAGGAATTCCGCGAGCGGTTTGCCATGGTGGTGGCCAACGGCCAGGGCGAGATGAAGGGCAAGCTTTTCCGCATCGCCCATCTCGGCTACTACGACTATCTTGATGCCATCGGCGTGATTGGCGCTCTGGAGCACGTGCTGCTGAAAGTTGCGCCATCCCACACTTTCGAAATCGGCGCCGGCGTCCGTGCAGTGCAGGAAGCCTTTGCCGAACAATTCGCAGAGGTGGTGAGAGTATGAAAATCGTAATTGCTGATAAAGTTTCTCCCTCCACGCTCAAAGTGTTTGCTGAGCACAGCGACTGGACCGTCGTTTCCCCCGACAAAGAGGCGCTCGCCGACGAAATGACCAATGCCGACGCCATCCTCGTCCGGTCCGCCACCTTCGTCGACGCCGCCATGATGGACAAGGCCCCCAAGCTGCGTGTCATCGGACGCGCTGGCGTGGGCGTCGATAACGTCGATCTCGATGCCGCTACCAAACGTGGCATCGTAGTGATGAATACGCCCGGCGGCAATGCCGTTGCCGTTGCCGAGCACACTTTCGGCCTGATGCTGTCCCTGGCACGCCAACTCACCCGAGCTGACGCAACCATGCACGCAGGTAAGTGGGAGAAGAAGACGCTGCAAGGCACCGAACTTCGCGGCAAGACGTTGGGTATCGTCGGATTGGGCCGTGTCGGAATCGAGGTTTCCCGGCGCGCCCTTGCCTTCGGTATGAAGGTTGTCGCGCACGATCCTTACGTCGCGCCCAGCCTTGCCCAGCAGTTGAATGTCACCTTGGCGCCGCTGGACGAACTGTTCGCCCAGTCGGACTACATCACGCTGCATGTCGGACTGACGCCGCAGACGCAGGGCATGATCAACGCGGATACCATTCGCAAGATGAAGAAAGGCGTTCGCCTGGTGAATTGCGCGCGCGGCGAGTTACTCAACGATGCTGATGTCGTCGAAGCCTTGCAGTCCGGGCAACTGGGCGGCGCGGCCCTCGACGTTTACAGTCACGAGCCGCTGAAGGACTCACCTTTGGCGACTTTGCCTAACGTCATCTTGACCCCGCATATCGCAGGGTCCACTCATGAAGCGCAGGAAGCTGTGGGCGTGCAGATCGCGCTGCAAGTACGTGAATACCTGCTGAAGGGCGTCATCCAGAACGCGGTCAACGTGCCTTCCATCAGCGAGGAAGAGTACGAACAGATGCTCCCGTACATCGTGCTCGCCGAGCGTTTGGGTACCTTCCTGGCGCAGTCCAGTGAAGGCGGCTTGGAAGAGATCGGCCTCAGCTATAGCGGCGAGATCGCCGAGTGGAAGACGGCGCTCATCCGCAACGCAGCCGTGGCCGGCGCACTCAATCAGCTCGCCCATGCGCACGAGAGGGCGAACCTGGTAAACGCGGCGTCCCTGGCCGAAGAGCGCGGCATCCGCCTCACCGAGCGCAAGAAGCCGCGCGATTCCGGCGCCGCTGCCGCCAACGTGGTTCGCATGACCTTTAAGAGCGGTCATCAGGAGAACACGTTGGCCGGCTGCGTTCAACCCGGCGGCCTGCCCCGGCTGCTGGAAATCGACGGCATTCATGTGGAAGCGCCGCTGGAAGGCAACGTGATCTACCTGCGCAATCTCGATGTGCCTGGAGTTGTGGGCCGCGTCGGGACGGTGCTGGGGAAGCATAACGTCAACATCGCCAACTTCTCACTGGGCCGCGGGATGCATGGGCAGGAGGGCTCGGCCGTCGCCGTGGTACAGGTGGATGGCGACATCAATGATGCGGTGCTCAACGACTTGCGCTGCATTGAGACCGTCCTTCTGGCTAAAGCGATTCGCTTCGTCTCGGTCGGGCAGCAGAAGAAGGTGGAAGTAGCGCAGTAGCAGGTACAACCGCGGATAACGCGGGTTATCGCGGATTGTTTGGGGGAGCAATTCGCGAGGTCCGTGTTCGTCCGCGGTTGATTTTTTGGGCAAAACAGAACCGCGCCAGATTAATCCGGCGCGGCGAGTGGAACTAGAACCCTAGCGGCTAGTGGGCGGCGGTCGCGTGTCCTGCGCGGGTGGCCACTTGCAAACGGACCTCGGCACGGTGTTGCGCGTGAAGGGCGGTCTGGAAGTCGAGATCGGCCGCGCCCTGGCGCAAAGCTTCTTCTGCGCGGGCCTTGGCTTCCTGCGCACGTTTCACATCAATCTCTTCCGCGCGTTCCGCGGTGTCGGCCAGGATGGTGACCTTGTTGGGCAGCACTTCGGCAAATCCCCACGCTACCGCAATGTAGTGGGTATTCGCTCCCTGACGATAGCTGATCTCGCCAATCGTCAACTCGGTGATGAGCGGCGCGTGACCGGGCAGAACGCCGAGTTCCCCGTTCTTACCGGGAATCTGCACGCCCTCGACAGGCCCACGCAGCAGCAGCTTGTCAGGGGTTACGATTTCGAGTTCCAGCGTGTCAGCCATGGCCGGTTACGCCTGTGCCGCCTTCATCTTCTCAGCTTCTTCCAGCACTTCGTCGATGTCACCCTTCATATAGAAGGCCTGCTCCGGAACGCCGTCGAGCTTGCCGTCCACGATCTCCTGGAAGCTGCGCACCGTGTCTTCGACCTTCACGTAGCGTCCCTTCAGACCGGTGAACTGCTCGGCCACATGGAACGGCTGCGAGAGGAATTTCTGGATCTTGCGGGCCCGCGACACCGTGAGCTTCTGGTCTTCGCTGAGCTCGTCGATGCCGAGAATGGCGATGATGTCCTGCAGGTCCTTGTAGCTCTGTAAGACGCGCTTTACGGCCTGTGCGGTGTTATAGTGCTGCTCTCCCACGACGCGCGGATCGAGAATGCGCGAGGTGGACGCCAGCGGATCGACCGCGGGATAAATACCCAGCTCGGAAATCTGCCGTGACAGCACCGTGGTCGCGTCAAGATGAGCGAACGTCGTCGCCGGCGCCGGATCAGTCAAGTCGTCGGCCGGCACGTAGATGGCCTGCACCGAAGTGACCGAGCCTTTCTTGGTCGAGGTAATGCGCTCCTGTAACTCGCCCATTTCGGTGGCGAGGTTGGGCTGATATCCCACCGCCGAAGGCATGCGGCCCAGCAACGTCGATACTTCCGAACCCGCCTGCGTAAAACGAAAAATGTTGTCGATGAATAGCAGCGTATCGGAGCCTTCTTCATCGCGGAAGTATTCGGCAACGGTGAGGGCTGTCAGGGCCACCCGCAGGCGCGCTCCGGGCGGCTCGGTCATCTGGCCGTAGATGAGCGCGGCCTTCGACTTCGCAGGGTCCTTGATGTTGACCACGCCCGATTCCTGCATCTCAAGCCACAGATCGTTGCCCTCGCGGGTGCGCTCACCGACTCCTGCGAACACCGAGAAGCCGCCGTGCTTGAGCGCCACGTTGTTAATGAGTTCCATGATGACGACGGTCTTGCCAACGCCCGCGCCACCGAAGAGGCCGATCTTGCCGCCCTTCAAGAACGGCTGGATCAAGTCGATGACTTTGACGCCGGTTTCGAACATCTCCATCGAGGTGGACTGCTCATCGAAAGCTGGCGCCTGGCGATGAATAGGCATGCGCTTATCGAAGGGCACCACGCCAAGCTTGTCCACCGGCTCGCCAATCACATTGAGCACACGGCCGAGCGTCCCGCGGCCAACCGGTACGGTGATGGGACCGCCGAGGTCGGTGGCCTTCATGCCGCGCACCATGCCTTCGGTCGGCTCCATGGCGACGCAGCGCACACGCGCCTCGCCAAGCTGCTGCTCGACCTCGAGAATAACGTCGATGGGCGCGGGCACGTTAAAGCCGTCACTGGTGACGCGCAGCGCCGAGTAAATTGGCGGCAGCGCGCTTTCGGAGAATTGCACGTCCACCGCGGGACCTGCGATTTGAATGATGTGTCCGATATTCTCAGCCATATGTATAAATCCGCTCTTAGCTCTTAGCAAGTACCGGTTGTCCGACGCTTCTATGAGCTTGGAATTCAAAACTAGCCACTATCCACTGGCCACTGACAACCACTTTACAACGCCGCCGCGCCGCTCACGATCTCGATGATTTCCTTGGTAATCGCCGCCTGCCGCGCGCGATTCATGGTCAGCGTAAGCGAGTCAATCACGTCGTTAGCATTATTGGTCGCCGAATCCATCGCGGTCATGCGGGCTGCCTGCTCAGCCGCCACCGATTCCAGCATTGCCTGAAAGAGCTGCAGGACAACATACCGGGGCAACATGCCATGGAATATCTCTTCCGCCGGCTGCTCGTAAATGTAATCGATGCCGGGCGCGGGAAATTCTTTTGCCCGGCGCTCCGCCTCAGTCTCAGGCGGCTCCTTCAAACTGATGCCCGCTGCCTTCGCGGCCTCGCCCATGCGCTCCCGCTCTTCCAACGTGAACTCTTCGGTCAGAAGCACCTCGCGGCGGCCGATTTCCTGTACCGGCAAAATGCGTTGCGCAATGAGCCGCTGCGATATCACCGACTTGAATTCGTTGTAGATCACATAGACCGAATCGATCACCCCGTGGTCGTAAGCCTCAATCACCTTCTCCACGATCTCGGAGACTTCCTCGTATCGAAGCTTGCCCAACAGATTCAGGTGCTCGCCGACAACCTGCACTTCGCCCGCACGGGTGTCGCTTCCCGGAGTCGCCAGGGGATAACGCCTGCGCATGTAGTCGCGGCCCTTGCGCCCAACAGCGGCGATATCAATGTTCTTACCTTTGAAAAAGTCGATGAACTTGGCCGCCGCCTTCAAGACGTTCGAGTTGAAAGCGCCTGCCAGCCCGCGATCGCCGGTGACCAGCACGAGAAGAATGTTCTGCTCCGGCCGTTGCGCCAGCAGAGGATGCTTAGGCTCGCCCGTATTCTCATCAACGAGATCGCTGCGACTCACGAGCGAGCGCAGGACGTTCGTGATCATCAACGAATAAGGCCGCGCCGCCAACGCACGTTCCTGCGCACGACGCAGCTTGGCCGCCGCCACCATCTTCATCGCCTTGGTGATTTGGCGCGTGTTCTTCACGCTGCGAATGCGCCGCCGGATATCGCGTATGTTCGCCATTATTCGTTACGCGCTTGCCTTCGCGACTTCCTGGTGTTCGCTGGCAAAGCGTTCCCGGTATTCCTTGATGACCTTCGTCATGGCGGCTTTCAGGTCGTCGTCGAGGATTTTCTTTTCTTCAATCGACTTCAGCACCCCCGCGTTGGTCGTGTCCACATAGGAGTACAGACCCTTCTCAAAATCGCGCAACTGCTCGATGGGCATATCGTCGAGCAGGCCCCGTGTGCCTGCGAAGATGATGAGAATCTGCTTCGAAAACGGAAGCGGCTGGTATTGCCCCTGCTTCAGGATTTCCGTCAGACGCCCACCACGGGCGAGCTGCGCTTGCGTGGCCTTGTCGAGATCGCTGCCGAACTGCGAGAACGCCGCCAGTTCGCGATACTGCGCCAGATCGAGACGCAGCGTGCCAGCAACTTGGCGCATGGCCTTGATCTGCGCGTTTCCGCCGACGCGGCTGACCGACAATCCGACATTCACCGCCGGGCGCACACCCGAGTTGAACAAGTCGGTTTCGAGATAGATCTGACCGTCGGTAATCGAGATGACGTTGGTCGGAATGTACGCCGAAACGTCGCCCGCCTGGGTCTCAATAATCGGCAATGCGGTCAGCGAACCGCCGCCCAGTTCGTCGTTCAGCTTTGCCGCGCGCTCCAGCAAGCGCGAGTGAAGGTAGAACACGTCTCCAGGATAAGCCTCGCGTCCCGGGGGCCGCCGCAGCAGCAAGGAGATTTCGCGATAAGCTACCGCGTGCTTGGAAAGATCATCATAGATGCACAGCGCGTGACGTTTCGTATCGCGGAAGAACTCCCCCATGGCGCAGGCGGCGTAGGGCGCAATGTACTGCATCGGCGCGGGATCGGAAGCCGACGCCGACACAACGATGGTGTATTCCATCGCGCCGTAGTCCTCCAGCGTTTTCACCACCTGCGCGACAGAAGACCGCTTCTGGCCGATGGCGCAGTAGATACAGATAAGGTCGCGTCCCTTACTGTTGATAATGGTGTCAAGCGCAACTGCGGTCTTGCCGGTCTGGCGGTCGCCGATGATCAACTCGCGCTGGCCGCGGCCGACGGGAATCATGGAGTCGATGGCCTTCAGTCCGGTGGCCATGGGCTCCTTCACCGGCTGGCGATCAATGACGCCGGGCGCGAGACGCTCGATCGGGATGAACTTGTCAGTGTTGACCGGACCCTTGTCGTCGATAGGCTGGCCGAGCGAATTGACCACGCGGCCGACCATGGCGTCGCCCACCGGCACGCTCATAATGCGGCCCGTGCGCTTTACTTCGTCGCCCTCTTCGACTTCCGTGTATTCGCCCAGCAGTACCACGCCAACCTGGTCTTCTTCCAGGTTCATAGCGATGCCCGCAACGTTGTGGGGAAAGGAGAGCAGTTCGCCCGCCATCACTTTGTCCAGGCCATAGACGCGAGCAATGCCGTCGCCGATGGACATGACAGTGCCGACTTCATCGACGGCGATCTTGGTCTCGTAGTTGTCGATCTGCTCCCGAATGAGCTTGGTGATCTCGTCTGCTTTGATCTGCGCCATAATTGCGTTCCAGTAATGCCAAAGAAATCCGCTCTAGGCGGTAATAAGCTCCTGCTTCATCTTTTCCAGTTGTCCGCGAACGGAGCCGTCATAAATGGTGCTGCCTACACGCACCACAACCCCGCCCAGCAACCCCGGATCGGAAGTGTAGTGGGAGCGCACCTTCTTGCCGGTCATGCGCTCGACCTGAGATTCCAATCGCTGCTTTTCTTCCGTCGATAGCGGGCGGGCGCTGGAAATTTTGGCTTCCACAAATCCCAATTGCGCATCGAGTTCAACCCCGAACTGACGAACGATGTCATCGAGCATGGGGACGCGCCGATGATCGATGATGACCGCGACGAAATTGCGCACCGCCTTGAAGGCGCCGATCTGACCAGCAATGGCATCCAGCACGCTGCGCTTCTGCTCGGTCGATATGGCCGGCGATTCCCACACTCGACGCAAATCCTCACTCTCGCGAACTGCCTCAGCAATCGAGTTCAACTGTTGCCGCGCCACATCGGCATCGATCCTCTGCTCGAGGACGACCTCGACCAGAGCACGGGCGTAACGGCTGGAAACGGCGGCCATGCTTATTTGCCGTCCTTCCCGAACTGGCCAACGAACTCGCGTACCAGTGCCTGATCGGTAGGCTCATCCACTCGGATGTTCCGCGACGCCAGATCGACCGCCAGATTAGCAGCGTAGCTCTTCAATTCGCGGCGCGCATTGCGGGCTATGGCATCAATCTCCATCTCAACGGACTGAACCACTCTGTGTTTGTCTTCCTCCGCAGCCTGGCGTATGCGAGCCTCTTCCGCCGCGGCCTCACTTTCGGCCGAGGCCCGAATCTCCGCGATCTCGCTATCCATCGTTGCCAAGCGCGCCTCGATGTCCTTCAAGCGCTGCGCGGCGTCCGCACTGGTCGCTTGTGCCTCTTTAATGCCCCTCTGAATCGCAGCGGTACGGTCGCGAAACATCTGCGGAAGCTTCGCCTTGAGTAAGAACCAGAAGAACCAGATCAAAATGGCGAAGTTGATGACGACCGAAAGCAGGTACGCGTGCTCCGGGCTGATCTTGATGAGGCGCCCAATCCAGGAGACGACTGGGGAATGCTGCGCCTTCAATTCCATGGCTACTTTCGCATCCCTCTTGCCAGCCTCTTCGGCGGCTTCCTCGGAAGTCTTGGTTAGCTCCCTGCCAAATTCTGCATTGGGATTCTGAGGCTGGTTTTGCTGGTCGGACCTGGGTGTCTGTTCGGTCGAAGCTGCGGGGGAAGAAGAAGCTGATGTGCCGTGCTCTTGCGCGACGACCATGCCAAGCGCCAGGAAGATTCCCAGGAAGCTGGCAACCGGAAGACATTTCGCAGTTCGTGTCACGGTTGACCGCCAATCGCGGAAGCCCCACGTGCGGGTCCTAGGATAGTGCTTATGATCTCGGATGACAGCTTCTCCACTTCGGCCTGCAAACCGCTGCGGGCCGCAGCCATATCCTGCTCGATGGCAGCACGGGCCTCCTGGATTTGCTGGTGCGCCCGGACGCGCGCCTGCGCAAGGACCTCGGCGCGGGCCTGCTGTGCCGCCTGCCGGCGGGCTTCCTGCGCCTTGAAGATCACCAGCCGGGCCTCCCGCAAGCGCTCCTCGTAACCGTGGGTCTTGGCTTCCGCAGCCGCTACGTCGGCCCGAGCTTTCAGTTTGGCGCCTTCGGTACGCTCACGACGTTGTTCCAGCACCCGCATCAGAGGCTTGCGCACCAATAGATTGTAGATGGCATAGAGCAGTAGCAAAATGACTACGGTCGGAATGGCTCCGAGCAGTAATTCGCCTACTTGCTTGAGGGTCTTGTCCATTGTGTGTTCGTGAATGCCTACTGCTGAAGAAGCACTGAGGGCGCAGGGCTGTTACTGGAACTATTAAAGCTATCAGGCATCAAGGCTGAGTGTCAACGAAACTGGCGCTGAAGGTAGTGGTCCGCGCCACTACCGGCGCTGAATGCAGTATTACAGTTGTATTTCTGCGATATCGTCGATGCGCTCGACTCAAGAGCCGAGCAGCCACTCCGGCTGCGCTCCCCCAGAAAGGAAATCCACTTACCGCCGCTGGGACATTGCCAGCAGACAGGCCTATCCACTCCCGCTCTCGAACGCGACTACTTTTGCTGGATCGAGGCCAGGTACTTCGTCAGGTTATGGATGCGCAATTGCACCTGCGCCGTATCATGCCCCATCTCCAGGAACATGGGCCCCCAGACCGGCATATCTTTGTTCCCGTGCGCTGCGGTCATGGAATCGCCCTTGATGACCTGGGCAACGTGGGCGTCAGGAAAAGTGCCACCATTTTTCGCGGCAAGCTGCGTGAGGTTGGTTGGTGCTATCTTCAGCGCCGCCGCTGTCGGTCCGTTGCCCTTTCCATCGGCTCCATGACAGGACGCGCAGTAGGCCATGTACATCGCTTTTCCATCGGACGGATCGGTGTAACCCGGAGCAACCTTCTTAACTGCGGGTTTGCTTGCCTGTGGCGAAGGCGAAGCGGGCTGAGAACCTGAACTGTTCTGCGCCGCGGCAAATGAGAACGAAGAGATGATTATCAGAACCGCTGCCAGGCGGGGCAAGAATGCATACATAACGGTCTTCCTTCCAAGTTTCATTCTGGTACACCCCTTTAATATGAACCGTTGCGCAAATGTCCGTCAGCGACGGACATCACACAGCAGTAGTGACTTAGAGAGGGTTGTCCCGATTTGGAACTGACCGTTTTCAGCGGTTTTCGACGCCTCAGGATGGCATCGTCTTCAATTCAGGGCTGACGATGAGCGGCGCTTCGGTTGCGCGCTGCACGTCTTCGGGGGCCAGGCCAGGAGCTATCTCTTCCAACACCAAGCCGCTTTGCGTCACTCGAATCCACGCCATCTCCGTAGCGATGGTGTGCACGACGCGCAGCCCGGTAATCGGCAACGTGCAACGCTTGAGGATTTTCGGCGCGCCGTCTCGCGTGGTATGTTCCATGGCCACAATGACCCGTCTGGCGCTGGCTACCAGGTCCATAGCGCCGCCCATGCCTTTGACCATCTTGCCGGGAATCATCCAGTTGGCGAGATTTCCCTCTTCATCCACTTCCATCGCTCCCAGCACGCTCAGATCGACGTGGCCGCCGCGAATCATGGCGAAGGACTCCGCGCTGGAAAAATAGGCGGTACCGGGAATTTCCGTGATCGTTTCTTTCCCCGCGTTGATCAGGTCGGCGTCTTCGGTTCCCTGTAAAGGATACGGTCCAACGCCCAACATGCCGTTCTCGCTTTGCAACACTACTTCCATGCCATCCGGAACGCAGTTCGCCACCAGCGTGGGCATACCAATGCCAAGATTCACGTAGAAGCCGTCGCGCAACTCACGAGCCACGCGCCGGACAATACGGTCGCGCTTGTCGGTGTCTTTCTGCTTTTCGACTTTGGGAGGTGTGCCCATAGGTTCTCCTAATCTCTGCAACAGTTCTATGCTCTCCGCACTGTCCGCCGCTCGATGCGCTTCTCGTAATTCGTTCCCTGGAAGATGCGCTGCACGTAGATGCTGGGCGTGTGCACCTGCTGAGGCGCGATCTCGCCCGGTTCCACCAATTGCTCGACTTCGGCAATGGTTGTTTTTCCGGCCGTCGCCATCATGGGATTGAAATTCTGCGCTGTCTTGCGATACACGAGGTTGCCCCAACGATCGCCCTTCCAAGCCTTAATGAGCGCGAAGTCCGCGGTCATCCCGAGCTCCAGCACATACGGGCGTCCATCGAATTCGCGCGTCTCCTTGCTTTCAGCGACCACGGTGCCAAACCCCGCCGGCGTGTAGAACGCGGGAATGCCTGCACCGCCGGCGCGAATACGCTCGGCCAATGTGCCCTGCGGGATCAGCTCCAGATCAATGCGGCCGGTCAGCACCATCTCTTCCAGTAAGCGGTTCTCGCCTACGTAGCTTCCCTTGTGTGACTTGATCTGCCCGGCAGCCAGCATCAGCCCCAATCCGGCATCGTCAATTCCCACGTTGTTGCTAATGGTGTGCAGGTCTTTGACGCCCTTCTTGACCAGCGCATGGATAAGGTTCTCAGGAATACCGCACAGCCCGAAACCACCGAGCATGACGGTGTCGCCATCCTTGATATCGTGAATAGCCTCGTCTGCATTCGCAACCACTTTGTTCATTGCCATAAGAGTTCTCTCGATCGACAGCACGCGATTGTATTCACCCAGGCCGACTGCTTGCAACGTCACGGCATCGTTGGCTTACGTTCAAACTGATTTGCGAGATCGAACAGCTCGCGCAGGCCCGGACTGCGCAGGTTCTCGCGCAGTTGCGCCAATTGCTGTTCATAACGCAACAGAGCCTCTTCGAGGTTCTCGCTGTTGGTAAGCGCGATATCGCGCCACATCGAATAGGGGCTGTGGGCAATTCGCGTCATCTCTTGCAAAGCCCGGCCACCAATTTGTGCGACTGCCCTCTCATCGGCGAATTCCTCACGCAGTAGCGACGCCAAGGCCGTCGAAATCATCTGCGGTAGGTGACTGATCCAGGCGCATAACCGATCGTGTCGTTCGGGATCGATTGCGATGGCACGAGCCCCGATTGAGCCTAGCAGTTCAATGTACTCCTCCTGCCGGGCCGCGTATTGCCGGTTTGGGACGATGGGCGTAATTAACCATGTCGCGTCGCGAAATAGCTCCGGATCTGCGTTCTCAATTCCGCTTAGCTCCTTCCCTGCCATGGGATGTCCCGGAAGAACGCGCTCTCCGGCGAGAGCACCGAAAACCATTCGCGCACGCTCGGCAAACTGCCGCTTAGTACTGCCGGTGTCGGTGATCAGCGTGGCTGGAGGCAGTGTTGGCGCCAGTTTTTCGAACAGCGACAGGATAGCGCCAACAGGCGTCGCGAGCACGACGACATCGCTGTCCCGGACTGCCTGCTTGACATCCGTACCGCCGCGATCAACCGCACCGCGCGTTACTGCGGTCTCCAGCACTTCGGGCCGGTCGCAACCGACGATCGTTCCCTGAAATCCATGTTGTCGAAGCGCAAGACCGAGCGAGCCGCCGATCAGCCCTGTTCCCACAATCGTGATTTGCCGGATCGACATGGAGCGAAGATTGGATTACCCAATCGTCCTTCCCACCGCGGGGGCGATCATGCGCAACTGCTCCATCAGTTCAGAGAACTGTTGCGGATAGAGCGACTGGGCACCATCGGACAGCGCGTTGTCTGGTGAAGGATGCACCTCGATCAGCAGCGCGTCGGCGCCGGCGGCGATTGAGGCGCATGCCATGGGCGCAACTTTGTCGCGCAGCCCGGTTCCATGCGACGGATCGGAGGTAATTGGCAGGTGCGACAGCTTATGGACGATGGGAATTGCCGAGATGTCGAGCGTGTTGCGCGTATAGGTCTCGAAGGTGCGAATACCGCGCTCGCACAGGATGACCTGATAGTTGCCACCCGACATGATGTACTCGGCCGAGAGCAGCATCTCTTCGATGGTGGCCGCAATCCCGCGCTTCATCAGCACTGGCTTACGAACCTTGCCCAACTCGCGCAGCAAATTGAAGTTCTGCATGTTGCGCGCGCCCACCTGGAAGATGTCGATATACGGCAACATCAGTTCTATCTGCGAGATCTCCATGACCTCGCTGATCACCATTAGCCCATAGCGGTCGCCGGCTTCGCGCAGCAGCTTGAGCGCCTCCAGTCCAAGCCCCTGGAATGTATAAGGTGAACTGCGCGGCTTAAACGCGCCGCCGCGCAAAACTTTCGCTCCCGCTTTGCTAACCAGGTCGGCAGCAATAAAGAGCTGCTCTTGCGATTCGACCGAGCACGGTCCGGCCATGACCACGACATTCTTGCCGCCGATTTCCAATCCGTTGGGCAATTTGATCGTTGTGCCGTCGGGACGAAAGCTCCGTCCGACCAGTTTGTAGGGTGAACTAATGCGGTGCACGTGATGTACACCGGACAGTACTTCGATGTCGCGAATGTCGAAGTCAATGCGTCGGCCCACCGCGCCCAGCACGGTCTGGCGTGCGCCGGTGCTGCGGTGTACCTCGAAGCCCATCTTCACCAGGTGATCGATAACATCCTGGATCTGGTCTTCGCTCGCGGTTTCCAACATCGCAACGATCATGATTTCGCTCTTGGCTAGTCGTTCGGTTCGAACTCTGTAGTCTCACGTTCGACCTGCGGCTCGGGCGCCATCTCCTCATGCTGGATTTGCCGCATCACATCCACCAGCCGCTCATATACCATGCGCAATTGCAGTTCGGACAACGGACCCGCGTTCTGCCGGTTAATGTTCTCGAAGATGACCTTTTCGCGGCTTGGCTCGTAGATCGGCATCCCCGAGTTGCGTTTGAGCCTGCCAATTTCGTGGGCGCATTGCGCCCGCTCGTTCAGTAGCTGCACGAGTCTGCGATCCAGGTCATCGATCTTCTTGCGCCAGTCCGCAATGTCCATTGGCTTCTGCCTTGCTAGCTTCTCCCATTCCACAGGCCTAATTGCCGGCTCGGGCCGGCACAACCTCTCCTGTCAACGATGACAAGAATTCTGACACAGCCATCGCTTCACGACCCGTATTTTGTTCGATCGTCTGCACAATTGCGCTCCCAACCACGGCTGCGTCTGCGAAGGTGCCAACCTCCGCAAACTGCTCCGGAGTCGAGACGCCAAAGCCAACTGCGATCGGCAGCTTGGTATAGGCCCTGAGCCGCTCGACCAGCGAGCGCGCATCGCTGGCCAGCTCCTGCCTCGTACCCGTAATTCCAGTGCGCGAGATCGCATACACGAAGCCGCGCGAATGCTTGCCTACGTCGCGCAGGCGCTGCTCGGTGCTCGTCGGTGCCGCCAGAAATACCGTCGCAAGCTTGTGCGCCTTCATGGCCTTCAGGTAGTCGCCAGCTTCTTCTACGGGGAGATCGGTGATCAGCGCGCCGTCAACACCAGCCTCGGCGGCGGCGGCGCAGAACTTCTCCAGCCCGAATTGCAACACGGGATTGAGATACGAAAAGATGATGAGTCCAGCCCTCGACTGCTCGCGGACCTGCTTGGCCATGGCGAGAACGCCGCTTAGGTTCGTTCCATGCTCGAGTGCTCGTGCGCTTGCCCGCTGAATAACTGGTCCATCGGCGACAGGGTCACTGAATGGCACGCCTAGTTCAATGACCTCAGCACCTGCGCGAATGGCAGCGAGCGCGACTTCACGCGAAGTATCGAGATCGGGATCGCCGCAGGTGATGTACGCGACTAAACCAGGCCGTTTCTTGAAAACGATTGCCAATTCGCTCCGTTTCCGCTTCAGGGCGCAACTTCCGGAGAGTCTGATGAACTTGCTAACATGTATTACTTCTGGACCAGTGGCGGCTCCCCCTGTCCAGCCCCGCAAAGAATCAATAACTTAGCGCACTTTTTATGTGTAAAGTATTCAAAACAAAATACTTATACGTAAAATATTGTTTCTAAACGAGTTACAAAGCACACTCAGGCACTCCACAACAGAATCGAGACAAACTCGGACCAACTACAGCGCCAGGTTCTCCCGCAAAATACCGATGTCCTTATCGCCGCGGCCCGAAACGTTGACAATCACGATGTCTGACTTCGCCATCCGGGCCGCTCGCTTTATGACCTCGGCAATGGCATGCGCCGACTCCAGCGCCGGAATGATTCCCTCCATCCGCGCCAGCTTGAGGCATCCATCTAAGGCTTCCTGGTCGCTGGCCGAGACATACTCCGCCCGCCCCTGATCGTGCAGCCAGGCGTGCTCCGGCCCAATGGCCGGGTAGTCGAGTCCCGCGGACACAGAGTGCGTCGCGGCGATCTGGCCTCCCTGATCTTGCAGTACGTAGGAATAGGTTCCCTGCAAGACGCCGGGGCCTCCACCGTCAAAGCGCGCCGCGTGCTCGCCCAGCGAATGGCCGCGTCCGCCTGCCTCGACGCCGATCAGCTTCACCTCGGGATCCTTGATAAATTCGTAAAACGCGCCAATCGCATTCGAGCCGCCGCCGACGCAGGCAATCACTGCCGTCGGCAGCCGGCCTTCGGCTTTGAGGATCTGCTTGCGCGCTTCCTGGCCGATGACCCGATGGAAATCGCGCACCATAGTCGGATAAGGGTGAGCCCCTAGCACGCTGCCCAGCAGGTAGTGCGTGGTGCGGACATTGGTTACCCAGTCGCGCATGGCTTCGTTGATGGCATCTTTCAGCGTGCGCGAGCCTGACTCCACGCCGCGCACTTCGGCGCCCAGCAAACGCATACGGAAGACGTTCAGCTCCTGACGCCGCATGTCCTCGGTGCCCATGTAAACAACACATTGCATGCCGAAGAGCGCGCAAACGGTCGCGGTCGCGACGCCGTGCTGCCCGGCGCCGGTCTCGGCGATGATGCGATGCTTGCCCATGCGGCGCGCCAGCAGCGCCTGTCCAATGCAGTTATTGATTTTGTGCGCGCCCGTATGCAGCAGGTCTTCGCGTTTCAGGTAGATCTTGGCGCCGCCCAGTTCGCTGGTGAGCCGCTCGGCGAGGAAAAGCGGCGTGGGACGCCCAGCGAAGTCCGCCAGCAGGCGGTGGTACTCGTCGCGGAACGATTTGTCTTTGCGCGCCTCGGCATATGCGGATTCGAGTTCCTGCAAGGCCGCCATCAGCGTTTCGGGGACATAACGGCCGCCGTAGGAGCCGAAGCGACCTGGAACCGCGCGCATACGCTTGGCCCGGGTCGCGTTGTCTGGCATCGTTAAACTCTGGACTTCGCTAGGTTGTTCCATAAGGCTGATTAAGATTATTGCCGTTCCTACGGGTTCGCTAATCGCTCGCTGAAACTTGGTGCCGCCGCTTCGCGGCTGCTTTATGGCCACCTCGGACCGCGTACCGAGCCTACACGAAGTTGCGACACAGTCTCTGGGGCGCGAGATCGTCAACCCTTCATACTGGCCCGGACGTGCGAGCTGCGAGCGGCCGCGATGAAGTTCAACAGCCTGTCTTCATCCTTCTTGCCGGTCTCGCGCTCCACGCCAGAGACAACGTCCACGCCCCAAGGCTCGAATAGCCGGATTGCCTCGCTCACGTTCTCGGCGGTCAGGCCACCGGCAATGATTACCGGCAGCACCACTTTAATTCTCTGGACAATCGGCACGGCCATTTCCCAGTCGAACGGCACGCCAGTTCCGCCATGATTGCCCGGACGGCCGGAGTCGAGCAAAACGGCATCAATGTTCGAGTGGGCATCGAGATAGGTCTGCAAATCCCGCCTGCTTTCCTCAGCCAGCAACTCGCGCACTTGCAGCGTCTTAATGAGCTTGCGACCGCCCAGCGCGCGGCGATACTCGGGTAATAACACAGCCGGCTCGTCGCCGTGCAACTGACAACCGCTCAGCCCGACTTGTTCTGCAACTTCGGCAACGCCCTCCGGCGTCTCGTTGACGAATACGCCGATCTTTTCGACCCCGGCCGGAAGCGCCGCAATGATTTCGGCCGCCGTTCCGGCCTCGATCTGGCGCGTGCTCGGCGCGAAGATAAACCCCAGCGCATTCGCGCCGGCAGCCACGCTCGCCTGCGCGTCGCGCAGGTTTGTGGTCGCGCAAATCTTGACCCACGTCATTGGGCAGCGACCGCCTGCGCCAGCAACTCTCGCAAGGCGTCCCCGGGACGGGCAGCGCGCATCAGAGACTCGCCCACCAGAAAGGCGTCGAATCCCGCTTCCTTCAGCCGGGCGATAACGTCGCCGCACTCAATCCCGCTTTCTGCAACCTTCAAGATTTCAGGCGGCATCAACTCAGCCAGACGGAGCGACGTGTTCAGGTCAACCGCAAACGTGTGCAGGTTGCGGTTGTTCACGCCAATGGTTTCGCAGCCGGCATCGAGCGCACGATGCAACTCATCAGCGTCATGCACCTCGCAAAGGACATCCAGGTCTAGCTGGTTTGCGCGACGATGTAAGTTGACTAACTCGGTCTGGGTAAGCGCAGCCACGATGAGCAGCACTGCGTCAGCCCGGTGGGCTCGCGCTTCCAGCAATTGGAACTCATCGACAATGAAATCTTTCCGCAGGCACGGCAGGCGAGTGGCTTGAGATGCAATCTCCAGATTCTGCAGCGAGCCCTGGAAGAACTGCTCGTCGGTCAGCACGGAAAGGGCCGCCGCCCCTGCTTTTTCCAGTTCGGCCGCTAAGCCTGCCACATCGAAGTCCGCGCGGATCAAGCCCTTCGAGGGCGATGCTTTCTTGAGTTCGGCAATCACTGCGACGCGGGACGTCGCCCTTTCCGCAAGTTTTTCTCGAAATCCTCGCGGCTGATGCCGCTCCACTCCTAAGCTCTGCGCCCGTAGAGTCGCCTTGGCGGCGGCAACTCGCTCGCGGGTGACGGCTATGATGTATTCCAGATTGCTGGGCATCGGTGTGACAAGAATATACCGAAATGCTTGTACTTGACTTACTGTGCCGCCCGCATTACTGTCCGCTTAAATCCAAACCACAGAGGAGAACTGCCATGCGCCCAACGGGAATTGCCTTGATTGCGATTTACCACTTTCTGGCGGCGGCCTTTCTGGTGTTCCTGGCAATCGCGCTGGGAGTCGGCGGCAGCGTTCTCGGGGCCATGTTCGGCGCCGGCCAGAGCCCTCTCCTTGGGGGTATGGGTTTCCTTGTAGGTGTTCTGGGAGCAGCATTCTTGCTAGTGTTCGCCTGCATCGCCGCCTTGGCGGGTTACGGGGTGTGGACGCTTCGCGAGTGGGGACGCATCCTGTGCATCGTCCTTGCCGCGATCTCGATCCTTTTCTCTCTCCCGGGATTGCTGTTCCACTTGCACTTCGGTTTCTTGTTGGGCGGCTATCGCATCATCAAGGTCGCCCTTCAGGTCCTAATCGTCTGGTATCTGGTGCAGCCCCAGATCGTGGCTCTCTTTCGGCCGGCTGCGCCCGCACTGCCGCGAATGTGATTGCCGGCCTTCCGCGGTTAGCCGCTTGGGGGTCACTCCCCTGATTCCGTGTCTCTTTCGCTCCCCGTTCGCGGTTGCTGCACACCTATAATCAAGGTGCTCTGGACGAGAAAATCTCCGCCGGACTACGTTTCCTTGCGGTCGCGCTGAGTTCGCGGCTCGCGATGGGGAACGTCCGGAAGCTGGTTCGCATGCTGCACCTCCTGTGCCGACGCAACGCCGGGAAGTCCTCCGTGCATCGCCTTTCCTGGCCCTATCTAGAGCGGTTCCAAGATGGGTGTGTCCGGGTAGAGCAGACCTTCAGGTCCGCGTCCAGGCTACTTCTCCGAAGCCCAGGCTTTCAGTCCATCGCACCGCGATGGACTGAAAGCCTCACCAAGAAGAGCGGCGTTGACGCGACGCTCAATCACCCCAAGCCGCGCAAAAGCGGCGCGGCTTGGGGGCCCCGATCGCGCCGCTCTACCCGAGCTTGCGGATACAGGAATTCGGAACCTTCTCTATACGTAGCTGGTTCCTGGTTCCTCACAACCTTCGCACTGCTCCTTGTGATGGTCTCCGCAAACCTGCCGAGTTTTGCCAGCAATGCAGTTTCGCGCAAGCAGGAGGCCCGCGATCAGTTCGAGAAAGCCGAGCAGATGCGCGAGGCGCTGAATGGGCGTCCGGAAGAAGAGCGCACCCGTCGCGACTATCAGCGCGTAGCCGACGCCTATCGCAAGGTCTATTACGTCGCGCCGGACTCCAGCAAAGCCGACGCCAGCGTGGTCGCCGTCGCCGAACTGCTGGCCGGTATGGGCCGCCAGTTCGAGCCGGGTGACAAAGACCTGAACTCGTCCATCCGCGAATACGAGTTCCTGCGCCATGAATATCCCGGCAGCAAGTATCGTTTCCAGGCGTTATTCACCATCGGACAGATTTACAAGGAAGACCTCGGCGACGAGGAGGCTGCGCGGAAGACATTCGAGGAATTCCTTGCGCACTATCCGCGTAACTCACTGGCTCCCGAGGCAAAGAAGGCGCTGGCCGAGCTCAACCGCCCCAAGCCAGCCAAAAAGACTGTGGAAGAGGCGCGCGCTGAGCCGCCTGGAGTTTCCACCACAGATAGCAGTTTGCAGCCAGTGACGCCAAAGAAGCCGGGTCTACCTATGGTGACCGGCATCCGCCACTGGTCAACTCCGGATTACACGCGCGTGGCCATTGATGTGGACCGCGAAGTGAAGTATGAAGCGGGTCGCGTCTCTGGTCCTGACCGTATCTTCTTCGACCTGCCGGACACCAAGCTGGCTTCGGTGCTGGTCGGAAAAAGCTTCGACGTGCAGGACGGCTTCCTGAAGAAGATCCGCGTGGCCCAGTATCAGCCAGGGTATACGAGGGTGGTTCTGGAGGTGGCGGACGTCTCCGACTATTCGGCATTCCTGCTGCCGAATCCATATCGTCTCATCATCGATATTCACGGACGCCAGCCGCATCCCCAAACAGAGGTAGCCAAGGCTGGTGCTCCGCGTGGCCTTGATGAGGACGAGTCGGTGCCGACGGCCGCTGCAAGGGACTCGTCTACCGGCGGAAAATCGAACGAGAAGCCGGCTACGAAGGCCGCTGTCAGCGATGGTGCCAAGAAGGCCGCCGCCAACACGGAAAGCGCGACCGCTACGGGAGGTCAACCCGCCGCCACCGTCTCTTCGCAGCAAGCATCGTCCAAGACATCTGCACATAAGGTCACGGTCGATGAGGATGACGACTTCGCCCCCGCCGATCGCCCGAGTGCGACAACGACCCCTAAAGCGAAGACGAGTACCAGTGTAGCGAGCAAATCGAACAGCAAGCCGAGCGAAACCACCGTCGCCCGCTCCACCCCTCCGGATGACCTGCTCTCGGCTTCCAGTGACGCTAAAGGTCCTGAGCTGAAGGCTGCGGGCCAACCCACGAGCGCGCCCACTGCCGTGGCGGTGGCTCCGCGCTCTAAAGCTGCCAAGAAGACTTCAAAGACGGCCACTGCCGATGTGCCTTCGACCCATGAAGCAGCACCAACCTCGGCTGGTGAACGTAGCCTTACTCGCGCGTTGGGCCTGAAGATCGGGCGCATCGTGATTGACGCCGGGCATGGCGGACACGACACCGGAACAATCGGCCCTAACGGTCTGATGGAGAAAGACCTGGTGCTGGATGTGGCCCTGCGCCTGGGCCGCCTGCTTGAGACTCGGTTGGGCGCTGACGTCATCTTCACTCGCGACGATGACACCTTCATCCCGCTGGAGACCAGAACCGCCATCGCCAACGAGCATCAGGCCGATTTGTTTATTTCAATCCACGCCAATTCCAGCCCCGATCCGACGGCCCGAGGAATTGAGACCTACTACCTGAACTTTACCTCTAACCCTGACGCCTTGGAAGTGGCGGCGCGAGAGAATGCGGTCTCTCAAAAGTCGATCTTCGAGCTCCAGGACCTCGTGAAAAAGATCACTCTGAAGGAAAAGATCGAGGAATCGCGCGAGTTGGCGACAGACGTTCAGCAGTCGCTTTATAGCGGACTTGCCACCAAGCACACGACGCTTCGCGACCGTGGCGTTAAAAAAGCACCGTTCGTGGTGCTGATTGGCGCGAACATGCCCAGCATCCTTGCCGAGATCTCTTTTGTCTCCAATCCCACCGACGAGGCAAGACTGGAAACCCCCGAGTACCGGCAAAAAGTCGCCGATTCGCTCTACAAGGGTATCGCCACGTACGCCGGCGGCCTCAGCGGCGTGAAAGTGGCGTCGAAGATGACTAAGCCTGGGGGAGAGTGACGACCCTGGAAACTTTGGCCCGCCCGCAGTAGTCTAAAGTCTAAGGCGCAAAGCAATTTTTCTTAGCGCTGTTCCCATGAGACGTACCGTCATCGCCGTTCTCTTCTGTTTGTCGGTGCCTGGTCTTGTGTTCGCCGCCGATACTGCCAGCTTGCTCCCTAAGTCCTTCGCAGGCTGGACCGAGTCTGGTAAAGCACGCACGACCACCGACGCAGCACAGGCCGATGCTGCCTACCCAGCGGTACTGAAGGAGTACGGATTCGTTAGCTCGGAGACGGCGACGTACACGCGTGAGGATGGCCGCAAGCTGACCGTTAAAGCCGCAAAATTCAACGACGCTACCGGCACTTATGGCGCGTTCACGTTCTATCGCCAGCCTGCCATGAAGACTGAGCGCATCGGCACCAAGGCCGCTTCCGCCAACCAGCGCATTCTTTTCTTCCGGGACAACGTTTTGGTGGATGCGAACTTCGATCGGCTCACAGAAATGTCCGCTGCCGAACTGCGGGAGCTTGCAGCTCTGTTGCCTGCAGCCAAAGTCTCTGCCGCAAATTTGCCGACGCTTCCTGAGTATCTACCCAAGAACGATGTTGTGGAAAACTCGGCGAAATACATCCTCGGTCCGCAGGCGCTGGTGGCGGCCAAAGTTCCGCTCACGCCCGAACAAGTTGACTTTAGCCACGATCCGGAAATCCTGGTTCAGGATTATTCCTCCAAGAGCGGCCCGCTGACGCTGATTTTGCTGCAGTATCCTACGCCGCAGATAGCCGGTGAGCGTCTGCGCGCCTTGCAGAGCCCGCAGCAATCGTCCCCGAACATGCTCCTTATAAGGCGCAGTGGTCCATTGGTGGACGTGGTGACGGGCGCGACCAGCAGCGACGAGGCACAGAGACTTCTCACGTCGGTGAACTACGAAGCCGAGGTCACGTGGAACGAAGCGACATCAATGAGTAAGCGCGACAACATCGGCAACTTGATCCTTGGGATATTCGCGCTGATTGGAATTATTCTTCTCATCTCTTTCATCTTCGGAGTGTTTTTCGGTGGGATACGATTGCTGGTGAAGCGATTTTTCCCGGGCAGGGTGTTCGACCGGCCCGAGGACATTGAGTTCATCCAGTTACACTTGCGGCGAGAGAATACATCGAGTAAGTGATTTAAAATACACATCTTAGCTAATTCTCGTAGAAATCTGGCATCTTTCGGCTATTTTCTTTCACTCCGCTGAATTTCTTCTAACCTATTGATAATACAGCGATTTAAGTCCCAAAAATTGCTTGACACGCGCTTTCCCATGACCCTAAGATTTGTGCAGAAAGTTTTGACGGCCTAAGCCTCCGTTGGAACTATTCTCCCTTGAAGAGAAGGCCGCCCAGTTGCCGGGTGGCCTTTTCGTTTGCGTAAAAACACCCACTGAGTAATCTTTCGATCGAACGCACCGAAGATGTTTTCGTAAGGCGCGGTAAATCACTTCGATTGCACATCGCTAATTCCGTAGAGCTTGGCTGCGTTATCGTGCATCACCATATGCGCGATAGCGCTGGCTTGCTGACGAGTGATCTCTCCATCCAACATCATGCCGGTGAGCGCAAGAGCCAGCGCTGTTCGCCCCGCGGTTGACGTCTGGTAGCCGGTCTCCTCCCAGTTCACTTGTGGCTCCAGCGGATACAAATCAGTGCCGAACATCACCTTCTCCGGGTAGAACTCCAGCATGAAACGAATGCTGCTCGCGATGTGACGCGGCGAGGTCATCCAGGTTTGCTCGGAGAAGTCGGCGTAAACATTCGGCTTCATCAACAAATAGGCCACAAGCCCTTCGAAGCCACCGGCTCCCCCGTGCAGCATAACGAAGTTTGTCTTGCGCAACGTCGGATCGTTGAATACCGAATCCAGCAGCAGAGGATTGCTTCCCTCCATCGCGAAGTAGCCTCCACAGCCACCGCCGGTGTGGAAGTGCACGGCCATGCCGATACGTCCCGCCTCGCGCGCTATGTAACGGAAGAGATAGTCCTGTAGCGTCTTGTAGTCGGCGTCGCTGGGAACCCCGCCGCGGAAATAACGCGCATAGACGCGTGCAGCATCGGCCTCTTTCGCTGGAGCAAAATCGAGAGACCGCAGATAAGCAGCCTCGAACTTGATGGCCACCGCCCCATTCTTTCTCTGCAGTTCCAGCAAAGGTGTCACCAGCTTGGCGGTATAGTCAGCTAGGGTCGGCGGCACACCGGTGAGGTTGAGCTGGTTCAGATATCGCGCGAAGACCAACTCCTCCCGGCCGTAGAAGATCTTGCGGTCGGGCGATTGCGCCGCCAGCGAGGAGTTATTTAGGGGAAACAGTAGCGTGTCATCGAACGGTACCCAGCGGAAGCGTGGCGGCTCCAGTCCTCGCCCCATCGCGACACGGTTCGCCAGCTCGCTCTCGATACCTAGCTGGTCCAGGACCCAGTTGGGATAGTTTTCTCCCTCTTTCTGCTTCACCTGTTCTTTGGCGGCCACCAACTCTTTCACGTGCTCCGGCGTCGCGTCGTCGTACTTATAGCCGAACATAGCTTTCCACGCCTTGATGTAGACGGGATTGTCGTCCCGAAACATCAGTCCGGCCGCGGTGGGTTCCAGCGGATCGCAGGGTAGGGCGTCGTAGTCGTCGTCCGGCTGCCCTGCATTGTCCAGGGCCGGCGGATGGGAGTGGTTATCGATGGCCTTGATGCGGTTGATCTCGTCGAACAGGCTGGCATCGGGCTTGAGTTGGTGATTGTCCTGCGCAATGAGAGGGAGCACTAGCAGGAACACTGCAGCAAAGGAAAGTGGGAGATTCATGTTGCGGCCCTGGCGAAGTTTACCATCCCGCGAGAACCAGTCCATCCAGCAGGCTGGCCCGGCATGAAGCCAGGGGATCACTAGCCCACATGGTGTTGCTTATTCCAATTCTTAGTCGCCTTTTTTTGCTCTTTCTGCCACTTCTTCTCTTGTTTCTTCTGTTGTTTCGCGTACTTCTGCGAGTTCTTCTGGGATGCGCGTTGCGCGGACTTCGCATCCTGAGCAATGGCTGGGAGGGAAAACGCCAGAGCAAGAAGCAGGAACAGAATATAAACTGTAGCTTTCTTCACAACCACTCCATGAAACAAGCTCTTATCAGATTGTACGACGAAAGCCCATGCTGTGGAACGGCACGTGGTTAGAATCACCCGCCAGAGGCTCCCAGTTCAGCCTCAAGCCGTTTGAGCGACGGTATCTCGACTTTTCTATTATCGACCACGATCAAGCCCTCAGACTGGAGGCGGCTCAGATTGCGGGAGACCAACTCCCGTACTGTCCCGATCTGTGCCGCCAGTTCACTATTATTTATGGGAAGGGTGACGGCGATTACGTCACCATTGCGATCGCCTTCCGCTTTACCAATCCGCACCAACAGCGCAATCAAGCGATGCCTGACGGTTGTGAACGAGAGTTCTTCAATGATGCCCACCAGTCGCCGCAGGCGCGCACCAACGACCCGCAGAACTTTGAGAGCGACCTGTGGGTGTTGCAGGCAGAGGGTCTGAAAGTCTTGCCTGCTAAAGAAGAAGAGGCTGCAATCGTTGATCGCTTGGGCTGACGCGGGGTAGTTTCCCCCATCGAATACCGGCAACTCGGCGATTGAACTGCCGGGGCCTTCTATGGCCAGGACCTGCTCACGTCCGCCCGCTGAGCTCTTGAAAATGCGCACATTGCCAGACTGCACCACATAAAGGCCGGTGCAGGCATCGCCCTCGCCGAAGATAAGCTGCCCCGCGTTGAAGCTTCTCCGTATCAAGTGCTGTGTGAGGAACGCGAACTCCGGCTCGGAAAGGCTGGAAAAGAGCATCACTTTTTTTAGAACAGAAAGCGGGGCGGAGTCGTTGTCAGCGGACATGGCAGAATCTTACGCGATGCGCGCGCAGGTCGCCTAAGTCCTTCGGTCTGCCTTTGCCTTATACTGAGAAGAATCTAGCGATCTGCCTGGCCGGAAACGGCGTCTCGTTCGGAACTATGCAAACATCTCGTCCTATCCTTTCTATTTCTCTAGCGTTCATCGTGCTGGTGGGGGCGCTGACCGCGAGTGCGCAAAATTCTGCGTTGCAGTTTGTCAGTCTTACCCCCTGCCGATTGGTGGACACGCGTCAAACCGGTAATCCGATTCAGGGCG
>Ga0074046_10000275_pt1 | contig 46028 bp, 36 predicted proteins | sample BogForMeECP23OM3_FD_94441 | JGI IMG/M metagenome (GOLD analysis project Ga0074046, IMG submission 94441) | Bog forest soil microbial communities from Calvert Island, British Columbia, Canada - Bog Forest MetaG ECP23OM3 | ecosystem: Environmental > Terrestrial > Soil > Wetlands ... | reverse complement strand
CAGCATATACCGCCAAGCTGACAACGTATTCCTTTTCAACTTCAGCAACGAACACGATCTCGAAATCGTTTCAAAAGTAGCCAAAGTCGACGCGGATACAATACGCATGGTTGTGCGCGATCTACCTCCACACCGCTGCCTCGCAATCGGTGACGTTGTGGCTAACTTTCCCCTTGTAGTGAACGTGCGTCCGCTAGAGATACAAACCCTCGGCGCGACACGTTACTTCTTCGAAGACGCACTAGCCGTGGCCTAACGTGAACGGATAGAACGCCGAGCCCAATTGCAGGCTTACCGCGCTAAACTTGGTTTACGCACTAACGGTTAGGACCCGTTCGGAAACTTCATGCCCGTGGGTCGTCGTGTGGAAGAAGCAGTAAGGACGGCCACACTCCGAGCACGTCCAATTTGCGGGACTAGTACATATGAAGGAGGAGCAGCGGCTCATACTAATCAAACGCGCGCACGTATCGAAATTCGATATAAGACTTCGCTCAATGGTCGCAAGAAGGCGCAACAAAACCACGGTAAAAGACTCGAAAACTCCTGCCAACCTACTAAATTACGTAAACTCTAGGGAAGTGTAAACTGTATAAAGACTAATTACGGTGGAGCGTCCTTTCGCTCTTCATAACTGGAGGTGTGAGAGTTACCAACTCACGGTTCGTTAACTAAGGCGGGCAAAGTCCGATCCCAAACCCCGAAGGTCCAAGGGCGTGAAAGGCATTCCCCTATCCCCAAAATGAGGGTGAGAAGGAATGCTGAGAAACGCTTCGAATTGGGACGGAAGCCGGGCCAAAACTACATGCGCACCTAATCGCCGGCTTTTTTCCCGGCTCCGTATCCTTTCTAGAATTTAGTCCCGAAACTATCCTGCAGTGCAACGATTGCGCAGAGTGGAGTCGTTCACTCTTCTACCGAAAGATCCGAGCTAGCCTCTGAAGCTTCGACAGCTCCTTTTGGTATGCCCCAAGGGACATGATTTCCTCAAGGCCGTCGAATGTGTTCATGCATGGTCACAACTAGGCGGACGGCTGTGTGTGTCACTAAAAGTAATCGTATGATTTCCAACATGTCGAAAGTATTACTCGTCAACACACTCGGAATGGTAGGCTGGAATTTAGAGCGCTCAAAATCCGTACACGACGTAAATTCCCATATGCCGCTACAAAATCTAGGACTACTCCGCTCGTTCAAGTGGAGCGTTTTCTAGTCATAAGAATGAGCGCTGCACAAAGAACGGCGGCGACCGCTAGGGCGATGAGAATGTAAAATTGTTCTCCAAGACCAGTCCACGCATTGGAAGTCGCGGGTATGTTTTCTAGCGGAAGCGATGTTTGGCTTGTTGCGGTCGTTGCGAGTGTAGCTGAGCCCGTGGAGGTTGTCTGTTGAGCATTCACTACAGGGTTTCCTACTTGGATGTCGAAGACGTGGTTGAAATTCGCAACCTCCCCGGCTTCCTCAAAAATGTAAAGCTTGAGCTGCAAGACCCACGGACCATTGCTTTGCGGCGCGATCGCCCCATTTGAAACGGTCGTGGTAACGTTGGGTTGCCAGCCTATTTGGAATGTGCTCGTGGAGAATAGTCGCTGCGACCGTCGGTCCAAAAGGTCAACCCTCACAGAATAGTACGTTCTCCATTGCGCGCATTGCACGCCAATCGTTGTATTGACTTGAACCGTCTGCCCCGGACCCACACTGCTTGGAAACGTAGGGTCGAAGAGACTAATTTGGCACGATTGATTGTAAGCTTCGGAACTGATCGAGATTGATGGAACCGATATTGCTAGGAACGCGAGTAAGGAAAGAAGCATCAACTTGGAAACTGTTGGGGCCGACATTTGTCAACTCGACAGAAAAAGTCGTCCTTTCCCTTAAGGAGGAGTGGAAAGTGTGGAACCGATCAGTCTTATGAATATCGAAGTTTCTCTGTAAAATAAGTGGCAGAGGATAATGGCTTTCAACGGAGTGTGTGGCGGGCCCGCTGGGATTTGAACCCAGGATTTGCGGCTCCGCAGGCCTACGTGAGAGTTGAAGCTCTCTCACCGTCCTAATCCAGACTAGACTACGGGCCCGTTTGCCCTTTGTTTGTTCCTTTAATGGCTCGCATTAAGGGCGGGCACTAGACCAGTAACGACTGTCGGATAAATTAACCTCCTTTCATGGGATCAAAGAGCGATCGTTCCAGGCGTTCGCGCTTGGATTCAGGAGGGTATAATCTAGGCGATTGCGAATCCAACGCATCAAACTTCGTAGGAGGACAGTATCGTTTCTCGAAGCAAGGTGATGCGGTGACCACGCGTTGGTCACGGCTCAGGGTTGGGCTCTCGCCCAGAATGCGTTTGAATGCGAAAGGGCGCCCCGGAATTATGCTTTGTAGAGGAAAAGGCCTAGCTTCTAACGCCGAAAGTTGCCGACCCAGTGTTCTTTATATACTGTGAGATTTTCCGTCGACAAATTTTTTTGTGGCGGAAAGCTCTGCTAGAAAGCTACCGTGGTCCCAATCGCTCGCCCAAGCGCGCGGGCTACGTTTTCGCTGCCCATAGCTTTGATGTACGGTCCCAACCTAGGTCCGCGGGGTGATCCTAACAGGATAGTGTAAAGGAGTTTGAAGAAGTTCGAAGGTTCGATGGCGTACTTCTTCGCCAAATTGAAGATGCTGTTTTGTAGAATTCTCTCGTCGGTTTCATTTCGCACAATTGCTATCAGGTCCTCTATCGCGAGTTTCTCCGCATTTTTGATTTCAATCTCCGTTTCCGGGATCTCCTGAAAGTCTCTCGCCCAGTTCGTTGCGTAGTCTAGCTGTTGCTGGATCGAGGGGGTCAGCCCATCCTTGAGATAGCCGTATTCGCGAAGTTTCTTCTCGACATAATCCATTCTATTTTCGGGTGGGGCAACGGTCACAAGGTAAACGAGCAAATTGTATGGGACGTGAGCCGTTGCAGCTGGCGGGGGTTTGAGGAAGTAGGCGTACTCGTACAGCCCCTTCAGTTTGGCGGCTTCTTTCTCATCCCCAATCTTGCGTAACCCAAAGTAGATCTCTTCCAAATGGTTTAGTTCGTTGACGAAAGTAGGGATGTCTTCAACGCCAACATTTCTGGCTCCCGTAATTCGTTTGAACATCAGAAGATTGAGAGAAACGGGAGGGGCGTACTTGAACCACGTCTGCGGTGTGAGCACGTCAACGGCCGATTTCGATTTGGAGATCTTCTTCCCACCTTTGTCTAGGAAGAGTTCGTAACGCACATGTGAGGGTGGAGGATAACCGAGTATCTCTTCACAGATTCTGTCGTTGATGCGAACCGAGTCAGCTATGTCCTTTCCATAGGCTTCAAAATTGATGTGGAGTGTAGTCCAGCGCGCAGCGAACTCGCCTTTCCACGGAAGTTTGCCCCTTCCATCCTTGATGTCTACCTCACCTTTGTAACCGCAACCAGTTAGTTGTTGCCCCTTGACTTCAGCTGTACCTTCGCACGAGTAGAGTAGCTTGTCAGATTTCTCGTCAAACGCAGTCGACTTTGTTGTGTATATGCGCCCGCAGGAACCGCAAATTGGAAAGTAAGGTAGCACTTCCGTAAACTTTTCCTGCCCGACCTCTTCCTTCACTATCTCCCCCACTTTCTCTGCGGATGCGAGTATTTTTCGGACTTGGTCGAGTAAGATTCCTTTTCTGTAATCTTCCGTCGCTGAGTGGAAAACATATTCGGCGCCGCATTTGTCCATCGCGTCTCTTAGTAGGGAGTTTATGTGAACGGCATAGCTTGCGTGGCAGTTGTACGGGTCGGGAATAGCGGAAACTGGTTGGCCTAGAAAATTCTTGAGTGACTCTGGCATTCCAGACGGGACCTTTCGTAACCCGTCGAGGTCGTCTGAGTACGCGATGAATTCGGCTTTTCGGCCTTGGGTTTCGAGGGCGATCTTTACCCCATAGGCTCTGATGGCATCGCCTAAGCTCCCAATATGGGGGATTCCAGAAGCTCCCAGGCCACTCTCGGTCCGAAGTACACTTACCTTTCTATTGAGCTTCTCTTCGCATTCGATCACCCGGCGGGCGACCATATCGAGCCAGGTGCCGCGGCCTATGATTTCCGTCCTCTGGTTTGACAAAGCTGATTCCTTTGTGATGTTGGGGCAGATATTCTTTATAGCCCCTGTGCGTAGGGTAACGAATTCGTCTGAACGCAACTGATACAGGAAGTGGAGAAATTGGCCTCGAATCGCTCAAACAAGATTTCGTCGGTTCTTGGCGTAACCGTCATCGTCCTCTTACTTGATTTGCTCTTCGTGTTCTACATGACCTCTCATGGACTTAGTTCCATGACCAACGAGCTCAAGATCGGCGGGGTTGGGGTTCAGCTGCAATGGCTGCCGGTTCTCGGAGTCCTAATAGCATCGTTGGTTGCTTGGTACGAAACTTTCACGAGGATATTTCCTCGATGGGTTGGTCCCGAGGTCGACCCGTTGGCACGCATGCGTTTGATCAGAGTCATAACCTTGTCTCTCACAGTTTTTGTTTGCTTTCTATACCTCCCATTTCTTTTAGGATCAAACTGGTTCTGGGATGGGGTGAGCGCCATGAGTCGGGCTGCCATTCAGTTCCAAGGTTTCGGAAACTGGCTATTGGGCGTTGAGACTCCTGTGTTGTTGCTTGATCCATTGTGGCAATACTCCATCACTCAAATCCTGGCGTGTGGGGCAATGATCTGCTCTGCTTGGGTGTTCGCACGGCCCATGAGGCGCCTGAGAAAACCTAGATGAACCTGTTCCAATCCATCCCGCCCCACCCAACAAACCTGCTCTCCTCCCCAGAAGATGTTGATTGACGGTTGGCCAAATGGTCGACCAGTGTTCCCTCTGCGAAAAGCCGCGGGAAGCGGAGTCAGAGTATTGTAGTCTTCACGAAGCCGCGTTAACAAATCTAGAAGCCCAATACGGCAAATGGCTTAAGGCGTTCGGCGAGGGTCTCTCCAAAGACGAGTACTTTTCGAAACTGCTAAGCCTCGACGAAACGGGCGACGCCGTCAAGAGACTGATAATGCGCAAGCAGCGGAACGCGGTGCCTCAATAGTTGAAAACTACACTTATTGTCACCGAGAAACCTGACGCCGCGCTACACGTCGCAGAAGCATTGAGCGGTAGGGATCAAGGGAAAAGAATCAGCGTTAACGGCGTCCCCTTTTTCGAAGTGAATAACGGCGAGCGCATCCTAGTCTGCTCTGCGCTTGGCCATCTTTACGCGGTTGCGGAGAAAGGCGTTGGTGCCAGATCCCAATACCCAGTCTGGGATTGTTCTTGGAAGCCAAAACATTTGGCGGAACGGGGGCAGCAGAGACAGGAGAAGTGGATACAGGCCATTACACGGGTTTCGAAGGAAGCAGACCACTTCGTAAATGCCTGCGATTATGATGTTGAAGGATCACTGATCGGTTATACTGTTTTGAAGTATGCCTGCAACGGTGCAGACAAGAAAGCTCGACGGATGAAATTCTCAACGCTAACCGAAAGGGAGCTCAGGGAAGCATATGCGAAGGCGCTTCCCAACCTAGATTTCTCGCTGGCTTTCGCGGGGATGTGCCGTCACGAGGTTGACTGGTTATTTGGCATCAACATGTCTCGTGCTCTGACTCAATCAGCGCTCAAGGCGAGTAACCGTTACCTAACTCTTAGCACAGGGCGAGTGCAGGGTCCGACTTTGCGTTTTGTCGTCGAGAGGGAGAAGGAAATCCAAACGTTCGTGCCAACTCCCTTCTGGACACTGAGGACAAAGGTGGATGTAAATGGCCAGGTCGTTGAAGCGGCGTATGAGAATGATCGCATCGATGTGAAAAAAGACGGCGAAAGCATCATCAAAGAATGTTCAGGGAGGATTGGGGTCGTTGAGAGACTCGAATCCTCCACATACCAACTCTCCCCTCCAACCCCGTTCGACCTCTCGACGTTACAGTCGGAAGCATACAGACACTTCGGCTACACACCTCGCCTGGCCCTCAGCATATCGGAACGCCTCTACCTGGACCAGTTGATATCGTATCCCAGGACCTCAAGTCAGAAACTCCCACCTTCGATCGGATTCGAAGAGATCTTGAGAGGCCTAAGCCAGATTCAGAAGTATCAATCAAACGTGCGCGCTCTGCGAGGAGGTCGGCTCGTTCCCCACGAAGGCAAGAAAGAAGACCCCGCCCACCCAGCGGTCTACCCAACGGGGACGCTTCCCAAGCGGAACCTCTCGCCGCAGGAACAGAAACTCTTCGATCTAATCGTAAGACGATTTCTAGCCACCTTCGGAGACGTGGCAACAAAGCAAAGCGACAAGGCCACACACAAAGTCGGACAACGCATCTTCTTGATGCGTGGATCTCGAATCCTCCAAAGGGGATGGATTCCACTCTACGGACCATACGCCAAGGTCGAGGAACTGAGTATGCCAAAACTGAAAGAGGGGGATTTGGTGAAGATCATTGAAATCAACCTCGCTGACAAATACACCCAACCCCCAACCCGCTACAACCCAAGCAGCCTTCTCAAAGAGATGGAAGAGTCCGGAATCGGGACGAAAGCCACTAGGGCTGAGATAATCGAAACTCTGTACAGACGAGGATACTTGAAAGACCAACGAATGATCGCAACGCCACTAGCTTTTCAGGTAACTGAGATACTGACGAAATACTGCAGTAGACTAGTCGAGGTTACCTTTACACGGGAACTGGAGACGAAGATGGAACAGATCGAAGAAGGGAAGGAGAGTCGGGAGAGAGTTGTCCTTGATACCGTTGATTACCTTAAACCAATACTGGAAGAGCTGAAAGAAAGGGAAGATGACGTCGGAAATGAACTTACATCGATAATCCGCGAGATGTGGCTTGGCTCAATCACCCTTTTCGTCCCATGTCCAAAATGTGGCTCAACACTGAAGATCGTAAAGAATCCTCGAACCAAGAAACGGTTCATCGGTTGCTCGGGAAAATGGAAGACCAACTGCACCTTCTCCCTCCCTCTACCACAACTCGGCACCCTAACTCTTCTCGAGAAACGTTGCCCTGAATGTGGCTTCCAGTTGATTCAGGTGAAGTTGAGAGGGAAGCGTCCGCTTGTGTCCTGCTCAAGATGCTACGTAAACAAGGCAGGGATGCAGAAGCCCATCCAATCCGCTCCCGTTCGCCAAACTAATTAGAATTGAATTGTCGTAATCACCCTTTATTGCTCATAGAGAAGATCCTGAAAATTACGGTGAAGTTTCTTTCTTGGGTATCTTTTGAAGGAAATGCCAACAGTAAAGACACAAGGCGAAGACTAGAAAGGATACTTTTGTTGCGAAATTGAAGTTTACGGGCGGAAAAATGTGGGTGTGAAACGTGTTGGCTGTGAGATCAAGGGATCCGCCGTTCCTAAGCCAAGTGGTGAACCAAGCGAACATGTTCCAGAGGAATTCGTATCCCGCAGCGAAAGAGGCCGTTAAGAGTATGGCCCTTACGCCGCGCGTACCTACACGACTGAGCCGATCCTTGTTGACTTCTAAGATGAAAACGGTTCCGCAGAAGACGAAGTAGGTCATCAAAGTGACTGGCTTGAATGTTGTAATTTGATTCAACGGGTACGGGGGAGAGATGACGGTGGTAACGTACCGCTCGCCGAATGATCCCTCAGTCGGGACGGTGATTGCGTAATATACAATAATTACTACTGCGAGTGTTAGGAGCAAGAACCCCGCGAATGCCATTACCTTGTTAATCTGTTTCGTATCCGGACCCATCCATTTTGACGCGGCTTGCTTCAAGTCCGCTCTGCGCCTCTAGCTTGAAAAGCCTTATACACGATGCTAAGTTACCTCGTTTTCCGCTTCGCTAGAAGGACCATGCAATGTATTCGTTCCCGGGCAACCTTTCCAGCATCCAGCAGTTGGTCCTTTTTCTGGTCGCGACGATTACGGGCCTTATCTCTATTTACGCTATCAACGTCTGGGTCTTGAGCCTCCTATCGATTCGAGGAAGGAGAAAGATATCGAGCCCGCCACCATTAGAGTCCTGGCCACGCGTCTCAATCCACCTTCCACTATTCAACGAGGAACGTGTCGTCGGTCGCCTCCTGAAGTCATGCGTTGCGTTGGACTACCCACGTGATCGTCTTGAGATAGTCGTTGTTGATGATTCGACTGACGGTACTACTAAGGTGGCAGAGGGCTTCCAGACCAAATATCCCGGTTTGGTGAAGGTCATTCATAGAGACGACCGAATAGGATTCAAAGCCGGCGCGCTTCAGGTCGCACTCGCAAAAAGCAAAGGCGATCTCATCGCGCTATTTGATGCAGATTACGTTCCCCCTAGTGATTTCCTCAAAAAGATGGTCCCTTACGTCTTCGTGAACGATAAGGTGGCTTTTGTACAATCTCGGTGGAGTTACTTAGACGGCCAGTTCTCTTGGATCGCCAAGGCCCTCTCGCTTGCTATCGATGTTTACGCCTTTGTGGACCAAAGAGCCAGATATGTCGGGAACCTCTTGGCGCACTTCAGCGGGACATGTGGTGTTTTCCGGCGGCAGGCCATTGAGGACGCCGGGGGATGGAGCCCAGAGACGTTGGCTGAGGATTTAGATCTCTCAATTAGGTTGCATTTGAAGGGTTGGCGCTACATCTACGTCCCAACCGTAGTTTGTCCCGGTGAGATTCCGCCGAGCTTCGATAACCTAAGGCATCAGCAATTCAGGTGGGCAAAAGGGTTCTCGGAGTGTCTCAGGAAGTACGGTGGGGCCATTGCGCGGAGCGACAAATTGAGCTTCTTCCAGAAGGTCGAAGCCCTCCTGCATCTAGGCACGTATTTCATGTGCCCCTTGACCATCATGGGGCTCGTCGTGGCCTTGCTCTATTATGCTATTTTTCCGCCTTCGTTCTGGTTGCTGGGCTTCTGGCGCTATCAAGTTGCGCTACTCACATTCATGCTCTCCTTAGTCATTTATAGCGCGCCACTCGTTGCTTCGGCCGTAGCGCTGTCAGAAGTCTCGCAGTTCGGTCTTTCGAAGATGAAGAGAGTGTTTCATTTAGGCTACTTGGGAGCGATTGTTTACGGCTTACTGCTGAGCAACACTAAGGCAGTAATTGAAGGGTTATTCTCGAAGACTTCGTACTTCTATAGAACGCCGAAACTTGGAGCGATGTCGGTTACGAAAGAAGGTTAGCCGCCCGAAGTCTGAGGTGTTTCTGGGCTGGTGGTAGGAGCAGAAACCGACCCGCGTAACCTGTCCAGAAATCTGTCACTCTTCAGGATATTTCTCCGGTCGATGAGTAGTAGAAATGAAAAGCACAGGAAGAACAAGTAAACCACCATAGATGTGTTGAATACTGCAACAGTCGGATTAGGAAACCATCCTACGACGTTGACGGAGAATGTGAGGGCGTAAATGAACTCAGCCGCAAGCAAAGGGAACGTGAACAGCCCAAGCCAGTAAGCCCACCTGGACAGTGAGTAAAGCGCTGCGGCGATCACTATGGAGACTGCCCCCAGGGCTAGCAGGTGGTAGGCTGAGGGGCTGAACATTCCCCAAAAGGCAAGCATGTAAACTCCTCCCACGGCATAGAATACTACGGGTAGCCAAATTCCTGCGGTTCGTTCAGTGAATGTTTCTGTCAATCTTTCGCCGCTCCTTGTTGCGAGGCCTTATTACGCCAGAAGAGGTGCCATAAAGGTTTACCATTCCGAGAAAGAGGCGTGCGTCGATGCAGAATCTTAGTTTTCATACTTCGAAGACTGATAATTTTTCAGGATTCTCCACACCGCTTGACGAATCGCGCTATGTGGTAGTCGGTGTTCCCTACGACCATACAAGTACCTACCGAGCCGGTTCTCGTTTTGGGCCACATGCTATTCGCGACGCCTCATTGAACATTGAGACCTACAGCATCCGAACCGGAATAGACATCGAACGGGTACGAATCCATGACGCGGGCGATTTGCACATTGTCGATAATGCGGAAGAAACACTTTCGCGACTCGAAGGTGTCACGAGGGACATTCTAACGTCAAAGAAGGTTCCCGTAATAATTGGTGGAGAACACACTATCACTCAGGCGGCGGTTCGAAGCCTTCCAGAACGAGTTGGCGTGGTGAGTTTCGATGCCCACGGCGACCTCAGGGATGAGTACGGGGGCGGTAAGATATCACACGCGACGGTGCTCAGGAGGATAACAGAAAAGGTTGGAACCGAGGGCGTTCTTGTTCTGGGAGTACGTGCCCTTTGCAAGGAAGAAGTTGACTTCATCAAACAGCACAAGATTCAGACAATGACCCCCTGGGACATCCGCGCGGCTGGGTTGGCCAAGGCGGCAGAACGTGTGGCAGCCTTTACGAAGAAGTTCGACCACACGTACCTCACTATCGATTCCGATGCTCTTGACCCGGCCTTTGCGCCGGGCGTCTCAAACCCGGAGTTCGACGGATTAGCGCCTGACGAACTGTTGTCTTTAGTAAGGGTCGTAGCGGACGAGCGTATGCTTGGGTTCGATCTGGTTGAGGTGTGCCCAAACTATGACTCTGGAGCAACGGCCGTCGCGGCCGCTCGAATAATATTCGAGGTCATTGCTCAAGCCGAGAAAGCGAGAAGTGGTTAGTTGGCCCTTTCCATTCTTGCAATGAAGTATCCGTTGCAATCATGCAAGTGTGAGTAGAATCTCTGGCATTTAGTTAACCCTCTAAGTCCCGGCGACCCAATGAAGGGGGTTTGGGTAGCCAATTTGAAGTCGGGGTTCTTCTTGAGAAACGTCTCAACGATGAGCTCGTTTTCCTCAGGGAGAATGCTGCAGGTACAATAGACAAGGGTTCCGCCGGGGCGTACGTGCTCAGATGCGGCTTGAAGTATCGCACTTTGTTTTAGAGAGAGTTCTGCGAGACGTGCCAATGTGACCCGCCACTTGCTGACAGGATCCCTGGCGAATACCCCCGTATTCGAACACGGTGGGTCGATCATTGCAACGTCGACTTGACCCTTGATTGGGAGGCTGGCCGCGTCTGCCATAATCGGCGAAGCAATTAAGCAGCCGCTACGGGCAATCTCCTGTCTCCAATGGATGATCCTGTTGGGCGACAATTCAATCGAATAAATTTCACCTAAGTTATCCATTTGCGCTGCTAGGTGAGTTGTCTTGTTACCCGGAGAGGCGCAAAGGTCTAGTACGGACTGTCCTGCTCTCGGAGAGGCGACTAGGCCTGCGACTATGCTTGCTAAATCCTGAATCACAATTTCGCCCGAGGCCGAGAGTTTTGTTCTATTCGGTTGGCTTGACTTCTCCAGGAGAAACGCATTGGCGACTCCGTTCACCTTAACCGCATTCAGCTCTTTTGCGACCAGGCTTTCATTTTTGTTCCTTAATGGGTTAAGGCGCGCGTATGTTGAGATTGGGAGTAGATTTCGTGTCATGATTTTCAAGGCTAGGGATCTTCCAAAGATCTGCGTAAGTCGCTCCACATACCAAGCTGGGTGGCAGGTTTCAACAGCTACTCTCTCAAGGTCAGGCAGATCTCGATAGCCGTAGTGCGGATTGCTGGACACTAAACGTGCGATGTCCTGTTCATAGGCCTGGAGGTCTCTCCAACCAAATATCTGTCTAGCCCAACCCACAGTAGTTTCCAGCTGATGGGCAGATTTCGCGTCCACGTATTTGGTGTAGGCTATGATTTTCAACAGGCTGCGTATTCCGTGGGATGTCCGTTTGGTTTTTTCCTCGGGTACGCTTTTCGAGATTAACCAGTCGACTCGATTTTGGAATCTCGTTGTTTCCATTATCAAACCGTGAGCTTGACGAAGGTCGTTGAGGTTGTTGAGTCCGAGTTGCTTGGATGCTTTGAGGAGGGCGCTTCTCTCTCCAATTCCAGTGTACGCCATCCAGCTAAGGGCTTCGATGGCTAGGGCGAGAGAATCTTTCGTCAAGGATAATCCAAAACCTTGGGCTGAACTTGCACTGCGCATTTATTTAGTAGGAAGCTGGCGTGCTACGCGACTTGTTCGGAGGCTTGGCGAACGGCGAGGACGCTTGAAAGCTTTTTCACGGAACCGGCCCCTACCCTCAAGCAGCCTCCCAAACCAGTGCCCAAACGAGAAGCACTCATATTCAACCCCTCAACTCCATCAACAATTCCCCCGTCGTACTTGATCTCCATAGGTTATGATGGGGACGCCAGGAAGTGTTTCCTGCGCCTCTACGAACCGACGTCTCATAAAATCTACTTTTGGTTTGACCGTTCCGGCCACAAACCCTACTGCTTCAGCAAGCAGACTATCCCTGAGCTTCAAAAGATCCGTGATGTGGCCCAGAATTTTGGCTTTGATCATTTCGAAGCGGGAGAGAGGTTCGACGCCTTACGTGGTGAATTCACGAAAGTGACCAAGATCGTCGCGAAAGATCCGTTAACGATCGGTGGAAAGCCAACCGGTTCGATCCGGGATGCGATTACGGCTTGGGAGGCGGATATCAAGTACGTTGAGAACTACATCTATGATCAGGGCATTGAACCCGGAATGATGTACGAAGTTAAGAATAATCAACTGTCGTTGGTTGAGTATCGACTGCCGGAGCAAGCGTCGAAGGATATTGATGAGTTATTTCGCGACGACTCTCCTGAATACCGGGAATTGGCACGAGAGTGGATGAGGTTACTCGAATGCCCGGTACCGGAGTACCGTAGGGCCGCTATCGACATAGAGGTCATGCAAGCAGTTGAAACTCGTGTACCCGACCCTGAGCTTGCAGAACAAAAGGTCATATGCGCAAGCCTCGCCGGTTCTGACGGCAACAGCAGAATCCTTCTACTACGCCGACAAGGGATCGCCGATGGCAGTGCGCAGCTCCCCCCGAGCGCGAGTATGGAGTTCTACGATACAGAAGAAGAACTTCTAACTTCCCTTTTCCTCGCACTACTTGACTATCCGATCGTCGTAACTTTCAACGGCGACGATTTTGACCTCAAGTACCTTTACCATCGCGCCCAGAGGTTGGGATTCAAGAACGAGGAAATACCGATCGAGCTTGGCCGTGATGCCGCATTTTTGAAATATGGGGTTCACGTGGACCTTTACAAATTTTTCTTCAACCGTTCCATCCAAATCTACGCTTTCGGGCAGAAGTACCGAGAGAATACGCTCGACGCCGTCGGAGAAGCGCTAATCAACACCGCCAAGGTTGAGATCGAAAGAACAGGCTTCTTCACGAAAGCGCCGTACAGCGACTTGGGCGTCTACTGTTACCGTGACTCTGAGATCGTCCTCAAATTAACCTCCTTTGATGACGACCTCGTGATGAAGCTGATGACCGCGCTCTCGCGCATCAGCTACATGACGATGGATGATGTGTCAAGGCAGGGCGTATCGGGGTGGATAAGGAGCATTATGTTCTGTCACCACCGAAAACGCGGGTACCTAATCCCGCGGAGGGATGAGATTCTTGAGGTTAAGGGTCAAACGGCGACTGAGGCGGTCATTAAAGGAAAGAAGTACAAGGGAGCGATTGTAGTTGAGCCAAAGCCTGGCGTACACTTCAACGTAGCCGTCCTAGACTTCGCGTCCCTATACCCCTCGATAATCAAAGTGTGGAACCTGGGCTACGAAACCGTTCGTTGCTCACACAAAGATGAGGACTGCAGAAGCAACCTTGTCCCCGGAACACCACACTGGGTCTGCAAGAGAAAACGAGGCCTAGAGAGCTTGCTCATAGGCTCGCTGAGGGATCTGAGAGTAAACCGCTACAAAATAAGATCCAAAGACCGCACCCTACCACCCACCGTTAAAAGCTGGTACAAAGTTGTCTCAGACGCAACCAAAGTTGTACTTAACGCCAGCTACGGTGTCTTCGGATCAGATAACTTCGCATTGTATTGTCCGCCTGTTGCTGAGGCTACTGCGGCGATTGGTAGGCATGTGATAACGCAGGCTCTCCAGAAGGCGCAGGAGTTGAATCTTGAAGTGTTTTACGGGGATACTGACTCGATTTTTCTTGGGGCGCGCGATGTGGACGCGTTGAATAAGTTGATCGATTGGTCGACGAGCGAGCTGAAGATGGAGCTTGAGATCGATAAGACCTACCGATATCTGGCCTTGAGTTCGAGAAAGAAGAATTATTTCGGGGTATTGCCTTACGGAAATGTAGACATCAAGGGTTTAACCGGGAAGAAAAGGCACATCCCCGAATTCTTGCACAGTGCCTTCTACCAAATGGTGTCCACGCTGAGCCAGGTTAAGACACCTGAAGACATTGAGACAGCTAAAGTTAGGATTACAGAGATTGTTCGAGAATGCTATGTGAAACTGCGAAACAAAGAATACGCCCTCGCTGACCTAGCGTTCTCAATGATGATGAGTCGGACGCCCGAGAATTACACGAAAACTACTCCTCAGCATGTGAAAGCGGCGAGGCAGTTGCAGCAGGCGGGGACGGAGATGAAGCCGGGGGACATAGTTTCCTTCGTGAAGGTTCGCGGTGAACCCAGCGTTAAACCAGTTCAATTGGCCAGGCTGGAAGAGGTTGATAGCGAAAAATACATTGAATACATCCGAGGCACATTCGAACAGGTCCTAGACTCCTTGGGCGTTGAATGGGAAGACCTGGCAGGGGTAAAGAAACTCGAATCTTTCTTCTCAGGGTAGGGAACAATGATTCAGATAATCGGACTACGGAAGCTACCGCTGATTAAAGAATGTGACAACGTAGCCGAGCACATTGTCAAAGCCGCAAGAGAAGAAAAAGTCGAAATTGCAAACGGCGATGTCATAGTGGTCGCTCAGAAGATAATCTCCAAGGCCGAGGGAGGAGTCGTTCACCTCAAAACCGTAACTCCCTCGCAGAAAGCGGAGGAGATCGCGAAAGTAAGTGGGAAGGATCCACGGCACGTCGAGGTTATACTTCGAGAGAGTGCGAAGGTCATCCGATTCCAGGGCGCCCACCTAATCGTCGAGACCCGGCACGGCTTCATTTGCGCTAACGCTGGCGTCGATAGATCAAACGTTGAAGATCCCGACACAATAACCGTGCTACCCATCGACGGGGATAAGTCAGCCCGCGAGATAAGGCGGAAGATTCGAGACCTCACAGGCGCGGATGTGGCAGTCATCATTTCCGATACGTTTGGCCGCGCCTGGAGGATTGGGCAGGTGAACGTTGCGATTGGGGTCGATGGATTGCGGCCAGTAGTCGATTACCGGGGCCAGAAGGACATGTTCGGGTATGTCCTGAATGTTACTCAGATGGCCGTGGCGGATGAGTTGGCTTCGGCAGCGGAGTTGGTGATGAGAAAGAGTGACGGTGTTCCCGTGGCTATCGTTAGGGGCTGCGATTACGCCCAAGGAAAGGGGTCAGTGCGAGATTTGATCCGGCCGGAACAAGAGGACTTATTTCGGTAGAATTGAGAGTCGGGATGAATCTCTAGAAGAATTCATTGCGCATACGCAGATTGCTGTCGGTGACTAACTCGGTTGAAAGTTAGTCCACCGCTCAGGTCGTGATGAGAGAGGGATTGATGTCGCAACCTTAAGTATTCCATTCGTTGAGTCTAGAGAAATCGGTGTTCGTTGTGGAGTCAGTTAAACCCCCAGTCCCAGTACAAGTCAAAGACATTTTGTCCTTTTCCAGATTGGCGTTGGGCTTGACGGAAGGATCGCAGATCCTATGGTACTTCAAACATGAAGGGAAGAATATTCTCGGGTTATTTACCGCTTACATGTATTGGGAGGGCGATATCCCCATCCTAGCATACACTGAATCTGAGACCCCGCCGAAAGCATTTCTCGCCTACCGAAGCGATGGCGTCAAGGGGGAAGAGTGGATTTTCACGGAGGATGCGGGAGATACGAGGTATCGGTATGCTTCTTTCGTTGAGTTGAAGAAGTCACCCGACGCATTCATCCAAGCTTTGAATGGAAATTATCCAAGCTTACCAGCGCCCATGCTCGCCGAGGTTGAAGACATAAAATCAATCGTAAGAATCCTACTCCCCCTATCACTCCGAGAAGGAACCCTATTCCCACTCTGGCACTTCACCAGGGGCAAGAACCACATTCTTGGAACCTGCATACCATTCGAACACTACTATGAAGCCGACGCGCTGCCCGTGTTCTTCTACGTCTCGCTCAGCGAAGGACCTAAGGAGGGTTTCGTAAAGTACATCGCCGTAAAGCCGACGGGCGAGAAAGTTGAGTACGTGAATAACACGAGCGATGCGAAGTACTTCTACGCGAAGATTATTGATGTAAAGGATATGCCGATATTCCCCAAATAGTTCGCCTGGAATGTTCAACTGAATCGGATTCGGTGAGCCGCTTTCCGATGGTTTGCGCGGACGTTCGGTGAGGGGGGGTGGGGGGGCCTAGTTTTCTAGGGCAGGAGGGTTGTGGGTATGGGTAGCTTTTTACCGTCCCGCGCCTAAACGCATTGGGCCGTTTGGCGTGCCGTTTCAAGAGAAGATTTTAAGGGTCGCGCAGAAGAACGGGACGAGAACGGTTCTTGCGTTGGATTTAGAGGACGCCGACCCCTCGCGGCTCCTGGCGAGGAGCAGGGAGGTGCTTGAGAGTGTGCGGGGGTTGGTTTGTGCGGTCAAGATTAACCGGCAGCTGGTGATGGCGTTGGGTTTGGGGGTCGTGGCGGATTCCATACTCAAACTAGCTAAGGACTACTCCTTGCCAACGATCATGGATGCGAAGCTGAATGATGTTGGGCATACGAATGGGTTTATGGCACGCACCTACTTCGACATGGGCTTCGACGCTGTAATCGCCAGCCCCGTAGCAGGGTGGGAGAATGGTTTGGACACGGTGTTCGAAGCCGCCAAGTCTGGGGAGAAGGGTGTGCTGTTGCTAACCTACATGAGCAACCCAGGCGCCGAGCCCTTCTACTCGCTTATGGCTCAGCGACCGGATGGGCATGGGAAACCGGTCTTTGAGATTCTGACCGAATTGGCCATAGAGTGGAAAGCTAGCGGGGTCGTCGTCGGGGCGACTCAGCCTCGGGTCGTCGCACGAGTCCGACAGCTCGCCGGACCCAAGCTGCCCATATACAGCCCCGGCGTTGGCACCCAAGGCGGAGACTCAACCGCAGCCTTGGAAGCGGGCTCGACATACCTAATCGTAGGCCGGTCCATTTACAATTCGCCAGACCCGGCGAAGGCGGCAATGGAATTCAGGCGCCCCATTCAAGCTTGACTCGAGCGAGGCCTCACTGGAACATTGCGAGAATAGGAGAAAGTGGGGGACAGGCATTTCTTGGAATATGTCAACTCCAAGACCAAGACTTTTATTCGGCTGGTATGTAGGCGGTAAGAGTGATTTCTAATGGGTGGCGCCAAAAAGAAAAACCTAGCTCAAATGGAAAAACAGCAGGTCCAGCAAGACGCCGGAAAGAAATCTGAACCTGCTAAGAAAACCAAAGGCAAAACGGTTGCCGAGAAGAAAGGTCCAGGAGGCATAGGGCTTCCGAACTTCGACGACCCAAAGTTCAGTGGCGAGATTTCAAAGCTTGGCGCTTTAACGCCTTACGCGATCGCTACCCAATTCAACGTTCGGCTAAGCGTCGCCAGAGACATCCTCGAAGAGCTGGAACGCCGCAGGTTAGTGAAGCCCGTAGGCGGGAACGCGAGGATTAAGATCTACAAGCTCGCCGCGGCCTAAACTTTCTCCACACGTATCTTCGTTCCGCTTTTCAAGGAGCGGAACAATTCAAGGTTCGACGTAATCTTTCCCACAATATTGACTGGACTGTAGGGGATGGTTGGACCGTAGAAGATGCATAGTGCAGAGCCCATAGGCCAATAGGCCATCGCCCCAACCTCAACCCTATCCTTCGCCTTCTCAGTTCCCATCTTAACAGGAGTCTCGAAGTAAATCTCCTCCCTCCACCTCGCAGCCCTACCTTCGAAAGGCAACGCACTCGCAAGATTATCGACAGTCATTGGACTCTGAAACCTTATCAGCTCACCCTCCGCTTCCCCGTAGGGCTCGGCTATCAGCCGAACCTTGTAACGCGTAACGTCGGTTTCGGCGGGCTTCGTTTCTGATGGCTGCACGACTGGTTCGCTGGACAATAGTTCCTACTTCCACCTTTTGTTGATCCAGTGGGGTGTTAAAAGCCGTGCGTAGGACTCTGTTCCCTTCTGAATCACTCGCATTGATAGTTTTCTGACACAAAGAATAACTATCCTACGCCTCTAGCCCGAACGAGGTGTTGAGAATTGACCGATCGAATCCGCACTGTCATAATGGGTGCAGCGGGAAGAGACTTTCACAATTTCAACGTCTACTTTCGAAACAACCAAGAGTATGAAGTCGTGGCTTTTACCGCAACTCAAATTCCTGGAATCGAAGGCCGCACGTATCCTCCCAAATTATCGGGACGACTCTACCCCAAAGGAGTACCCATTCTACCAGAAACGGATCTTCCCAGAATCATCAAGGATGAGAATGTTGATCTCGTCGTCCTCGCGTACAGTGATCTAGCATACGACGATGTTATGCACAAGGCCTCGCTGGTGCTTGCCTGCGGCCCGGACTTTCGTTTGATGGGCCCAAAAACGACGATGCTCAAATCGAAGCTGCCGATGATTTCCGTTTGCGGTGTGCGGACTGGAGTTGGTAAGAGCACGGTTTCTCGAGCCGTTTCTCGAGCGCTCAAGAAGAATTTTGGGCGGGTGGTTGTTATCCGTCACCCGATGCCTTACGGAATACTAGCGGATGAGGTTTGCGAGCGGTTCGCTACGTACGATGACTTGAAGCGATATGAGTGTACGATTGAAGAGCGGGAAGAATACGAGCCGCACATCGACATAGGTAACGTCGTCTACGCTGGCGTAGATTACGAGCAGATTCTACGCGAGGCTGAGAAGGAGGCGGATGTCATTCTGTGGGACGGCGGAAACAATGACCTCCCATTCTACAACCCTGATCTGCAAATCGTTGTCGTTGACCCACTTCGACCTGGTCATGAGCTTCTATACTACCCTGGTGAGGCCAACCTGAGGATGGCGGACGTTGTCGTGATAAACAAAGTTGGAAGTGCATCTCCCGAAAACGTTGAGATCGTTCGTAAGAACGTGAAACTTGCGAGACCCGAAGCGAAGATTGTTGACGCGGCTTCAGAGATTCATGTGGACGATGAAGCGCTAATTCGGGGTAAGCGGGTTGTTGCGATCGAGGACGGGCCCACAGTCACGCATGGTGGGATGAAGGAAGGTGTTGGGGCGATTGCGGCAAGAAAGTTCGGCGCTAAGGAGCTTGTCGACCCTAAGCCGTACGCTGTCGGTTCGATCAAACGTACCTATGAGAAGTTCCCGCACCTCGGCCAAGTATTACCAGCGATGGGGTATGGGGAGAAACAGATCCGGGAACTGGAGCAAACGATCGCAGCAATAGACTGCGACTCACTAGTCTTGGGAACACCAATCGACTTACGAAGAATAATGAATCTTCCTAAGCCAGCGGTGCGTGTCAGGTACGAGATTCGCGAAACCACGAAACCTACTCTAGAGGAAATTCTACGAGCACTCCCGATCCTGGTAGCACAGAAATCACGTTAGCACACGCTTCAAAGTATCGAAGACGTAGTCCAACTCCTGTTCCCCGAGCTTGGGATGCACGGGTAGAGAGAAAACCTGCCTACATGCCTTCTCGGTTTCAGGCAAAGGCCGCCGGGAAGTTGAGCGTTCCCGGTATAGTGGAAGCAGATGTAAGGGGGACTCATAATAGACGGCGGCTTCGATATTTCTCGATCGCATTTTCTCAATCACCTTGTTTCGCTTCCCCGCATTTGCGCCATGCAGTCGAAGCGTAAAGAGGTACCACGAATGCTTGCGCCCCTCAGGTTCCTTCGGAGAAACCACCTTACCCAGCATGCCAACTTTTTCCCCAAGAAACTGTGCATTGTTCCTACGCCGTTCCAGGAAAGACGGTAGTTTTCTGAGCTGAGCCGAGCCGATGGCGGCCAACAATTCAGTCATCCGGTAATTGTTCCCAACGGAAACCGGCCAGTAAGGCCGCTGTTCACCATGCGACCTAAGCATTCGCAACCTTTCCGAGTAATCATCATCATTCGTCGTAACCATCCCCCCTTCCCCCGTCGTCATGTTCTTACCGGCATAGAAACTGAAACACGACAGATCTCCAATCGACCCGATGCGTGAACCCTTATACTCAGCTCCATGAGCCTGTGCAGCATCCTCAATCAACGCCACGCCGCGCTCCCTCGCCACCTTCTTTATTGGATCAAGTTCGGCTGGAAGCCCGTAGATGTGGACAGGCATAATCGCCTTAGTATTCCGAGTCATCGCCGCCTCCACTGTTTCAGCAGTGACTGTGTAAGTGTCAGGGTCGATGTCAGCGAAAACAGGCTCGGCACCAGTCATAAGAACCACCTCGGCAGTTGCGTGGAAAGTAAACGACGGAATGATGACCTCATCCCCAGCCTTAACCCCCGCAACCAACAACGCACAGTGTAACGCCGCCGTCCCAGTGTTCACGGCAACAGCATGCTTAGCCCCGACATACTTCGCGAAGTCTTTCTCAAACTCCAGAACCCGCGGCCCCATCCCACTCTTCTCGGTAAGAATACCACTCTTCAAAACCTCCGTTGCAGCATCAATCTCCTCCTTCCCAATCATCGGCTGATTAATTCGAATAATGTCCCGCACAAGAAATCGACCTTGAACTGATTCCGGTCTAGGGTATGTTCATCTAAAAGCGTTTCTAGATGGAAATTGTGGGGAATAAAGGGGCGGGTGAAGGGTGAATATCTCAGAGAGCATCGAATGCAAACCCTGGAGAATCTGACACACCACCTCGGCTGGGATGCAGATTTTTCAGGATTTCATAGGACTCCCTGAAGCGTTGATGGGTAGAACCCCACCATGACTTTGAGGATTCAAGTTCAAAGGGAGAACAAGTGGCTTACTTTGATTCAAAATGTGAGCCATGAAACTGCAAAGTATGAAATACGGTAACGGTCACGCTTACTTGGAACTCTTGCGATTCGCAACAATACTCTTTGTTTCCGTTATCCTGTTTTCAGTAGCTACAATACCCTCGGTGGCGAGTCAAACAGCTACAACCTTGACTTCAATTCTTACGACTACTGGCCTTTTCACATCAAGTTCGTATTCGACTGCCGTGGTTGCTAGCACTACACTAACAGCGACTATGGCCTCCACCATAATCAGCACAATAAATACTGTATCCGTTTTCGGAATAAGTCACTGTAGTTGGGACTTGTGGACCATAACCGTTAACCCGGGAACAAGCGAAATAACAGGCACAATAGGTCCTAGCAGCGCGAGCGAAAGCTTCTACATCCTGAACCAACAACAGTACAATGACTTTCAGACTGCAAACAGTGAATGTGGAGGTTATCAAGGTGGTGAGGTCCAAGTCGGGAGCTTAACCTCCGCTTACTCTTTGGACTGGGTGAATCCACCGCCGGGAACATACTACGTGATGTTCTATGCTCCCCCTGGCTCATCTTCCTCTCCCTTTGCCACTCCGTTCACTCTGGTTGCCATTTCAACTCAGGAGCAAACATCAACAATCTATAGCGTGGCTACCACACCAGTAACAGTGCCAACTACGCAGACCATGACTTCTCTTGAAGTATCCCAAATTGCGGCTAGTAGCCCACTTAGTAGCATCCCTGGATTCCCGTGGGAATCGCTTCTTCTAGGGTTCCTTATCGGACTAGGAATCTTAGTTCTAAAGCGTTCGAAGAAAGCTTAACTCGTGTAAACCAATCCGAAGGTTAGAGCAGTCGAATACAGAATTCTTGCACTCGTTAAGGTGCTAGGTGACGGTTTTTGACAACACAGTTTCAAACGAGGAAAATTGGTTGGGTGAGGAGAACTTGACGTTGCCTAAATTGCCTTCTGTTTTATGGAATTGTTACTTTTAGTAAAATTTATATGAAATCAGATTCCTTGCTGAGCTTAGTTGTTCATAGCGGAGGCTTTGAGGGCTGTCAAGGAATATTGGTGGTCAGCAGACGATTATTCTGAAAGAGGGGACATCGAGGTCCGAAGGTCGCGACGCCACGCACGCTAACATTACCGCGGCATTAGTGGTCGCGGAATCCATTCGGTCCTCCTTGGGGCCTAAGGGTATGGATAAGATGTTGGTGGATGGTTTTGGGGATGTGACGATCAGTAATGATGGCGCCACAATTCTTGATGAGATGGAGGTTCAACACCCCGCCGCCAAGATGTTAGTTGAAGTGGCCAAGACTCAGGACGATGAGGTTGGGGACGGGACCACCACCGCGGTTGTTCTGGCTGGGGAACTCTTAACGAAAGCCCAAACCCTGATTGACAAAGACGTTCACCCAACCGTAGTCGTAGATGGGTACCAGATAGCGAGCGGAAAGGCGCTTGAATTCCTTCGCAAACTAGCGATCAAAGTAAGTCCGAACGATAAAGTGATGCTCAAGAAAGTCGCGAAGACCGCTCTTGCTAGCAAACTCCTTGCCGACTATAAGGACCTGATCGCGGACATGGCGGTACGTGCGGTTATGGAGGTTGCCGAGAAGTCGGGAACGGTGTATAAGGCGGATGTCGAGGACATCAAAGTTGAGAAGAAACCTGGTGCCGCGTTAACCGATACCGTCTTGATTCAAGGGGTCCTCCTTGACAAGGAGGTCGTACACCCGGGCATGCCCAAACGGGTCGAGAAGGCGAAGATTGCTCTCATCAACTGTCCACTAGAGGTTGAGAAACCGGAGTTTGATGCGAAATTGAACATCCAGAACCCTGACCAGATGAAGGGCTTCCTGGATGAGGAAGAGAAGATGCTAAGAGATATGGTGGACAAGATAGCTAATTCCGGCGCGAACGTTGCAGTTTGCGAGAAAGGCATTGATGATGTGGCCCAACATTTCATGGCGAAGAAAGGTATCCTAGCCGTACGACGCGTAAAGCAGTCTGACATGGAGAAACTAGTCAAAGCTACTGGGGGGCGGATACTATCTCAACTTGAAGGCCTGAAGCCTTCCGACTTAGGGCAAGCCGGCCTTGTTGAGGAAAGAAAAGTTTCCGATGACAAAATGACTTTCGTGGAGGGTTGCAAGAACCCGAAGGCTGTTAGCATACTCGTGCGCGGAGGGACAGAACGCGTAGTGGATGAGGCTGAACGTGCAATTCACGACGCGTTATGCGTTGTTCGTGATGTCGTGGTTGAACCTTTCGTCGTTGCTGGTGGGGGGTCCACTGAGGCTGAGGTTTCTCGGATGGTCAGGGCCTACAGCCAGAAACTCTCGGGGAAGGAACAGTTAGCGGTTCAAGCATTCGCGGACGCGCTTGAGATTATACCGCTGTCTTTGGCGGAGAATGCGGGTATGGATCCGATTGATTCGTTGATGGCTGTAAGGGCGAGGCATCAAGCGAAGTCTAAGTGGGTAGGCATAGATCCGATCGGGGGGAAGGTTGCGGATTTGGCGAAACTCGAAGTTTATGAGCCCCTGGCGGTAAAGGTGCAGGCTCTGAAATCTGCCGGCGAAGCGGCCTGCATGATCTTGAAGATCGACGACGTCATCGCGGCGTCTAAATCGAAGGAAAGCGGAGCACCAAAGGGGCCAGAAAGTGGTAAAGAAGAGGGAGAAGGCGAGTCCTAGAAAAGCATCGGTCCAACTGATCGGCCCCAAGAAACTCACACGCTTCGAACGAGCGAGGGTCGTGGGTGCGAGAGCCCTGCAGATTTCGATGGGCGCACCCGTACTGCTCGACGTTCCCGAATCGTTGAAGTCGCCGATTGAGCTTGCCGAGCTTGAGCTTCAGGAAGAGGCCCTTCCGATCAGTATACGAAGGTCTTTGCCTGACGGTACGAGCATGAACATCCCCCTCACGACGTTACTTGAAGGCGAGAGAGAAGAAGCCGGATACTGAGCCGGGGACTGACAGATTCGGCGTCACTAGCGGAAGACAAGAAGACTTGGTCCTACGCGTTCATAATTCTCATACTCGTTTCAATCTGGATGCTGCTGATGCGGTTGATGAACAGCGCGTTCATTCCGTTGGACTTTGAAATATCACTGGTCTACATTCCCACCGTACTATCGGGGATAATCGCGTTTTATGTGGCTAAGAAGCAAGAGAGGGCGTCGGCCAGTCCTCTCTCCTGAAACTTCCATCCGATGGTCGGGAAATCTGAAACGTTTTAGGGTTCTCATCCGCCGGAGACGTTTCCTCCTCAATGCAACGTGCTGCTAACAATCAGACGTAATTGATTCGGAAAGTGACATGTATCTGAGTACTTTGCCGGTTAGGTTTATCTTCAGTGTTTTCTGCTATGTGAATGATTACGTTTGCGAACCAGACGGTACCTCATTGCGCTCTTCGTCTTAGGAATGGTCATTTTGGTCTCAGCGGGGGCTGTAAGCAATGTTCAAGCAACTCCGTCGGTTAGCTTTGATCCTTCTAGCGGGATTCCCGGAACGTTAGTAACCGTCACGCCTTCAGGCTACGATTCAAGCGACACGAGCTGCACTATTTCAGGTACGCCCGTTTACAATCCCACATCCTGCTCATTGAGTGGTGGCTCAGGGACTCTCACATTCACGATTAAGCAATACACCGCTCCGGGCAGTTACATCATTACTGTGACCGGAAATCCAAAGGGTGATTCTATCCAAACTTCGTTCCAGGTCAGTGGCTTGTCGTTCTCTCTTAATCCGACCTCTGGTTCTGTTGGTACCGAAGTGAGCTTCACCATAACTAACGTTCCTACGAATGATACGAGCTGCTCAATTTCAAGTCCGTCAGGGAATGTTGTGACACTTTCTGCATGCGTTGTCAGCAACGCGCCCCAGGAGTATTGTTCCGAAACATGTCTCTCAGGTAGTGGAACCTTCATAGTGGGCAATGTTACCCCCGGCGACTACGTGATCGAAGTCACAGCGTGCACTGGCAATAATGGTTGTAGTCCTAGTGCAGGCGATTTCGCCCAGCAAGTGTTTACGGTTACGGCTGGCCCTCTAATTACCCTCAGCTCCGCGAACGGAGTTCCAGGGACTGATATCTCAGTCAGCGGGACAGGATTCCAGCTGTCAGACCAATCTTGTTCCATCACAAGTCCCTCAAACCCAAACGTCGTGGAAAACCCCGGTTGTTCTGTGACTTCAGGGACAGAGGGAATCCATGGCAGTTTCATTGTGGGCAACGTTTCACCTGGTCAGTACGTGATAGAAGTCACCGGCTGCTCAGGTAACAACGTATGTTCACCGAGTCAGGGAGACTTCGCTCAACAGGTCTTGACCGTTACGACCACATTGACTCCGGCAATTGTACTTAACGCCAATTCTGTAATCCCAGGGACGACAATCCAGGTGTCAGGCTCCGGTTTCTCGTCAAGTGACACATCCTGTTCACTTTCGGGTTCCGCCGTAAGCTCCTCGACTTGCTCAATCTCAGGGGGAACGCTATCTGGTTCATTTGTTGCGGGGGACGTAGCGACCGGATATTACACGGTCACTGCGATCGGTTCAACTGGCGACTCTGCCTCGGCTACGTTTGGAGTTGGCCCATCAGCAGCACCAGCGGTACCCGGGTTCCCGATTGAGGCAATCCTCTCTGGCTTACTGCTAGGCATAGTAGTAGTGGCCATATTCAGACGAAGACTCATGAACCACTCAACTACAACTGAATAATCAGAAACCGGCAAGCGCACCGTCACGGTCCGTGATTGGGATTGAACAAGTCTCATGACTGGAGGCTAGGTCGCGGCAACCGTCCTAGCTGCTTCCCGCTAAGTTTTGAACTAAATTCATTTCTTAGGGTCTCGTAATTCGGTTACCGGAAATATCCGCGCTGTTGGCGGATCGTTGGATAAGTAATCCATGGCCTAGGTCCAACGACAATGGGTCTCAATGTTGAATGGAATCGGCGTTGATGGCAGGTGGGGCAGTAAACTGATTGGACACCGTACCTGGCACAGGTCAAGCATATTGGGACTCCACATTCAGAACAATACACTTGGGCGATCGTTTGCGGATGGAAGTTGCAGAAGCTTGTGCTGGGAGCTTGGTTTGGTGCATCGACCACAGAGCTACCACACATTAAGCAATAGTTTGCAGCGTCTCTGTTTTCAGCTCCACACATTGAGCATATCTTGGGCAAAGCGTTCACTCTGAGGGTATCAGTACGCTTTCTCGTAAAGATAATACTTCGCTAATCTGCTTTAAGTGAAATTCTTATTGCTGTTCATCGAAATCGCCTTGTCCGATCCTCCATGTCTCTTACGAAGTGCCCGAATTGTGGCGGGCCTCTTGACTTCGTCTCGGGTAGTAAGACTAGGTCCAAGTGTTGGAATTGCGGCTACTATAATGACTGTTGTTAGGTGATTGCATTGCAGTATGACGATGTCATGAATTACGTTGGCGGTTTGGTTGGTTCGGGGGATGAGCTGCAGGTTTGGAGTCGGAGCAGGTCGAATGAACTCAGGGAACACGGCGTGGTGCCAATTGACCCGACCAGAGGCCGATTCCTAGAACTCATCGCCAGAATCAAGTCCCCCAGACGAGTCTTGGAAATCGGATCTGGGGCCGGGTACAGCGCGTTATGGTTCATGAAAGGCATGGGTCGAAAGGGAATATTGGAAACTATCGAGGTCGACCCGCAAGTCGCCAACGAATTGCGGGAAGTCATCCAGAAAGCCGGGCTCAAGCGGCGCATAAAGATCCATAAGGGAGAGGCCTTGGCAATACTTCGAAAACTAAAGGGGCCGTACGACGTAATCTTCATCGACGCGGACAAGGATGAATATCCACGGTACTTGCAACACGCGATGAAGCTAACCGCGGCTGGCAGTATTATTCTGGCAGATAATCTGTTGTGGAGCGGCGCGACCTTTCTACAAGGGGTGCGAAAGGCAGGGGCTGAAGGAATAGTTGAGTACACGAAACGAATCTTCAACGATTCTCGACTATCAAGCCTACTCATTCCACTCGGAGACGGACTAGGTATCAGCTTCAGAGCCAAATAGCTTGGTTCCGATAGACCCATAAACGAGGTCTATTATCGACGTGACCGCGTCAGGCGATGCTAAGAATTAGTAAGACTCGGGCCCTGCAAGCCTCACTCGTCGCCATCGCCTCGGTCATCATTGTAGAAGGGCTCGCTGCGATCATAACAGGAAGCCTGTCGCTCTTAAGCGACGCCGGGCACGCGCTATTCGACGCCATATCAACACTGATCCTCCTTGTCGCGACTACGCTCTCCATGAAACCAGCCGATGAAGACCACACCTATGGGCACGGTAAAATAGAGTCTTTAGGAGCGCTAATCGGCGGCATCACACTCCTACTCTTCGCGATCGGAATTACCGGCCTCGCGGTGTTACGTCTCAGCATTGGAAACCACGCCCAACCAGGGCTACTGGGGTATGCTGCCGCTTCATACACGATGAGTACCGAGATCATTCGGATGGTCATTCTCATGGCAGCTTTGAAAACAGGGAGTCTTTCCGTCAAGGCTGATCTGTATCACGCAGCCTCTGACTTCTTCTCGACGTCGCTGGTTTTTGTCGCGTTAGGGCTGACGAGTCTAGGCTATACTGTTGGGGACACGGCCATTTCGTTCGTTCTTGCTGGCCTCCTAGGCTATCTAAGCATGAAATTGATTTACAGTTCGATGCTCGACCTGAGCGACGCCGTATCCGGAAAACTAGTCCAGTCAGTACTGCGCGAAATCAAGAGCACTGACGACGTGCTAAAATGCAAATCGTTGCGAGTCCGGCGTGTTGGTGAACAAACCTACGTGGACGCGGTTTGCGCAGTTTCACCTGAAGCCAAAGTCACTGACGCGGATACGATAGCCTCGAGAATTGAGACAAGACTCACAAAGCTACTTGGAAAGGCCACGGTAATGATACACGTGGAGCCTCTCGAATGGGGCCTCCCCATAGAGTTGCAGGTTCGAAACGCAACGAACTTGGTCGAGGGTGCGAAGGGGGTGCACAACCTTTCGGTCACTGCTGTTGAAGACGGCATTTATGTGACGTTGCATGTTCAAGTCGACCCTTCCCTCCCGTTAGATAAGGCGCACGAGATCGCGCGATCAGTCGAACAGGGAATCGAAAAATCGATTCCTAGAATTCGCCAAGTCACGGTGCACCTAGAACCGTTGCTGCCAGAAATCGGAGAGGGTCAAATCGTGGAGGACAAACATGTTTCAGATACAGTTAGGTCTGTAATCGTCCGTTATCCGGAAGTTCTGAAAATAAGTGCTATAGCAACATACCGGGCGGAGGGGAAGCTCCACATAAACGTCCATTGCCTATTCCGAGGGGACGAGCCAATCTCGGAAGTTCATGAGATCATTTCGAAGATAGAGGAGAGTGTTAGGGAAGAGTTCGAAAACGCTATCGTGACTATTCATCCGGAACCGGTCGAGCGCTAATGCCCGGCTAGACGAAGGATTTTGACATTACGTACGCGTCCGATCCGTCAAAGTAGTATCTTGGAATGGTTCGGGAAACGTCAAAGCCCATTTTCTTGTAGAGGTTAATCGCAGGGAGGTTCCCCACGCGCACTTCGAGGTAACACTCGTCAACGTGACGGGTGGACATGGATGTAAGAGCCTGTTGCACGAGCGAGTAGCCCATCCCTAGGTTGCGATACTCAGGCATGACAGCCACCGAAACTATGTGGCCTTTCCTAGCGAAGCGAAGGTGCCTTAGATCCGAGAAACCGTGTTCGAGACGGCACATTATGTACCCCACGACCTGTGCTTGAGACTCAGCGACTATGAACGCGTCAGGCAGTGTGTTGAATGTGTCGAGGAAGAAGTAAGGTGCGTAATTTTCCGGGAGGCATACTCTGTTTATGTTCATGACCGCGTCGAGGTCGGCGGGGCCAAAACCGCGAAGCGTGTAGTTTCTCTGAATCAGCAATGGGTTACTCGCCGATTTCATGCAATCGTCGACTATTTGATATTACCTACCCTACGAACTGACCATGACCCGAATATGTTTAAATCGGCTCTACCGTGTTAGCCCCGAAAAACAGAAGGATAATCGTGTGACTGCCGATCCTACGCCAACTTTTGCCCCGACAGTGCCGCCTTTTGGGATAGACTTCGGTTCTATCCGTAGCATGCTCGAATACCGTTTCACCGTCTTGGACGCGTACGTGGACGTGAATGGTCTCCCGACTTTCGTGGTTGTCAATGAACCCGTGAAGGATAAGTTTCGTGAATTGTTGCACGACCTAGCCAACCACGGTCTCATGGCTAAGCTGAGACGAGTTTCTGACAAGCTCGTCATATCCGTATTCCCGAAACCAATCTTAGGCAAACCAAGAAGAAAGATCAATCTGCTGCTCTTTCTCGCGACATTAGTTACCGTGTCGGTGGCGAGTTACCTGAACATATTCGGTATAGACCCTCGACTTGCCGCCGTCATGTTTTCAGGTTTTGGCGCGACCGGTCAGGCCGTCGCTCTTGCGGCGGGGATTTTGGGCATAATTGGGCTTCACGAATTCGGGCATGTTCTCGCTGTTCGCCACCACAAGATGGATGCCACTCTCCCGTACTTCGTCCCCGGACCACCACCTATAGGGACCTTCGGCGCAATGATTTCTCTTCGCGGCCCGCCTATGAATCGTGATCAATTATTTGACTTAGGCTTTAGTGGGCCCATCACAGGGTTCGTGGTCATACTCTTTGTAGCGATCGTTGCCATTATGACCTCCCCAATAATTACCAGTCAACAGGCGACCCAGCTCCTTGGCGCTAAGCTGTTACAATACAATTCTTGGCCTAACGAGCCATTCTTTCTCGACCTGCTGACCCAGGCTGGTTTGCGCGCAGTCCCGGCAGGGCAAGTGCTCGTGTTGACTCAAGTTGTTTTTGCAGCTGAGGTTGGTGCGCTGATAACTTTCCTCAACCTTCTGCCGGTCTGGCAATTGGATGGCGGACACATTACCAGGGCTACCCTCGGGCCACAAGGACATAAGGCCACGGCGGTAGTTGCGTTCGGCATACTGTTGCTTGCTGGCTATTGGCCGTTCGCTGTTCTGCTTCTGGTGTTCATGTTTGTTAGTCGACGCCCGTTTGAAGGTCTCGAGCCATTGGATGATATTTCTCCGCTCTCCAACTCAAGGAAGGTTTTGTTTGTTCTAGCTCTAGTGATGCTTGCACTCTCATTCGTAATATTGTGAGCTTTTCGTCCGACCAGGATTCACTATGCCCGCGAACCTGCAGCTTAAGCTGCTGGAGCTTACGATCGAGAGTCGTGCGGTGGATGTTCAGGACTTGGAAGCTACCCAGCAAGTGAGTCTAACCGCGAAGCTTAACAGCTTACGAGATCGCGGGCTCGTCTCGATCTCAAACGGCCTCCTCACAATGGACCGTCGACAACGTATGATGCTTGCCGAACGTTTGATTCACGCCGGAGGGGATCCCAAGAGGATTTCGCGGTTCTTGGGTTGGCAGGAATTCGAAGATTTCACGGAGCGCACGTTTTCTGCAAACGGGTTTCAGACGGTGAAGCATTTCATATTCAAATCTAAGACTGGAAAGAGAGAGATCGACATACTCGCATGGAACGATACCCTGACGTTTGCTGTGGATTGCAAACACTGGCTCAGAGGTCTGTCGACAGGACAAATGTGGGACGCCGCAGGGGCACAGGTCGAACGCGTCATCTCATTGGCTAGCCGGCCAGATCTGCTTAAGCGTCTTAAGGTTGATCACACCGAAAGGCGTAGCATCATACCCGTCATTCTAGCATTGAGTGATCTTAGGGAGCGTATGGTCGATGGGGTCCCCATTGTTTCAGTGTCAAAGCTATTGAGTTTCATCTACGGCGTTTCGCCGGTCGATGAGGGAATGAAACGTATCCAAGTGTCTGACCTCGGAACTCAATCACGCCTAATGTAACTCGCCGTTTAGGGCTATGGGGTGGACCGAAGTCCTAATCTCAGCGAGATGAGGGGAGCATGGTGACCTTGACCGAGAAAGAACAGAGCCTTCAGCAACTCACAAGTGCTTTGCTGGCGGGTAAAGTGGACGAAGCGAGGCAGAACACTTACGCGGCGTTAGGTAGAGGAAATACGAACGGTGAATTGCTCGACGCTATAATTGAGGCGACGAATATCGTAGCGGATCTGCACGAGGTCGGTCAATATGAACATGGAAAGCTTGCGGCAGTCGAAAGCGCGGTAAGTGCCTGCCTACAAGTCCTAGAGGATTGGCTTGCGAAATCGCAGGAGAGATTCGGCGTGAAGGTCACCGTTGGACCAGTGGGTGTCAAAGCGGGCGCGTTAGCATCGTTAGCATTGTCGGCCGCGCTTAGATCAGCAGGTTTTCAGTCAACATCGCTCGGCAAGACTCAGACAGCTCTCGACCTCCTCCGAAACTCGGAGGAACTTGGCGCTAGCTTAGTCATTCCACTGCTACCCGGGGACGAAGCGGACGAGCAACTGCGAAACTTTGTGGGCGAACTTGAACGAGGAGGATTTCGTAGCAAGTTTGAAGTTATTCCAATCGCACCAGGCGTATCTGAAAGCGTGGAATCATCGCTCATCATAGCACGGAATTCTAGCGAGGCAATTAGCAAGGCTACGGAATGGGCAATCAGAAAACACACTGCTAAGGTCTAGGGGTTGGATGGATCGTACCCTGAGAGTCCTGTTTCATAGTTTGGTTCCGCATTTAATGCAGTGTGCCCATTCTTCTTCAGTCACTTGCCCGCAATTCGGACAGGTCGGACTCTGTTTTTCGACCGCCTCCTGAACGGGTTCCTCTGTCGGAGGCGGGGCCGCGCTTGATCTGCGTCGAATCAAGACTACGCCAATTACGATAAGGGCTATCCCAACTCCGAACACGACTGGGACGGCAAGCGGTAGATAATCAACAGAATAAATTGCGGTAATTGTCTTTGGTGAATCCATCGTAACGTTCAGCCGTGGCATTGATGAGTGAACATCACCGCCCCAACCAGAGAAAGTCTGAGTGACACCGAGAAGATTTAGAGGCCATGAACCCGCACCCGACGGCGGAGCCGTTATCGTCGCGTTTGATCCCTTATCGTACCAGGCTTCGGTGGTTGAATTGGTGGTTACTCTCAGAAGATATTGCGTTTTGTAATCAGCGCTGAGGGTAATGTCGCCGTCGATCGGAACGTGACGTTGAGCTTGGGTAACGCCGTCACTCCACTGGACGAAAACGATTCGGGTTGAATTCTGAAATTCAACAGTGGGCGGGACACCTACGAGTGGGCTGCTGCCCACCGCTACCTGAAGGCTAGCTTCGCCGCTAGCTGATGTTTGGACGGTTGTACTGTCGACGGTTATATCGACATTCGGTGCGCCGAGGTTGATGTTTAGATTCGCGGATTTCCCAATCTTAATAGTTGAGTGGCCAACTCCCGGTCCACTTACTGGGTCGTTGAAGAATCTCCAAGTTCCGTTGTCGAGGAAAAGGGCATAGGCGGTGAGGTTTAGGAAACCTTCAGTTGAGGGCGCGGTGAGGCTGATATTCCAAACCTGATCGCCTCCATTCGAAACTGACGTGGGATCGCTCTGCCATAACGGGCTGCTTGAGTTATCGTTGCCGGGGTAGATTGCTCCACGAATTGTTGCGCTGTTCGGCAAACCTTGAATCGCATACTCAACATCTAAACTCACAGGAAAAGAGGCCCCTGGCGCCACTTGACGCGGACATTGAAAACTCGCAACTCGTAACAGGCCAAGATTAGGTGCCGCCGAAACAGCTGCAATGATCGGGCTCAGGACCAGCGCGACAAGTGCGACGAGCAAGATCGATTGCACTCTTACCATGTAATTAACTCCACCAATTTTAGACGACTAATCGTGACCTAATCGCTAAACCGGCTGGGAATATTATATGAATTGAACACGCACGCTCCTGTCAATCATGCAGGTACGACTATGGCCGTGCTGGCGACGGACGGATTGATTGAACCTGAGTTCTCGATTTGGCGTAGGGTAGCTACTTCGTCGTAGTTGGTTTGTGGAATTTATCGAGCGCTAAAAGTGCCATATCACCGATTGCTGGCATGAAATGGTCGGCTACGACAACTAGGAATGCGACTGCAAAAACTCCTAGGATAAGGCCGGTTGGATAATGGGCAAGCGACCATGGCAGGGTTCCGCTGTAAAGTAGCCAGATCTCCAAAACGATTCTCCCGATGTTCGCGAGATAGACGCTGATAGCTATGATTCCGAATGCTAGAATCTTCTTCTTCAATGCTGTCTTGGGAAGTGCAACGATAATTCCGAGGAATACAGTGATTACTTGCACGCCCGTGCACATTCTCTGGACGTCAAACTGGTTTACGTAAACCTCGCTTCCCTGATACCAAACCGTGGCCTTCATCCCAATCATGTTCATCACCAAGGCTGAGTGTTGGGCGGTGAGGTTCTCTAGGAACCAATAGTTGGGAATGTAGTAGAGTGCAAGAGCTATCGCGGAAGTGATCCCAAGAAACCTTAGGATCTCGTAAGCCACACTCTTCCGGAGAGCAATAGGTTCCATACTCATCACTCTCGAGGCTTGGACATTATCAATCTTGCTGGACTTCACCTAGGGAAGGGGGTGTGACGCCACCCAGCGATGAAGAGTGTCCAAGTGAATTGTGTTTCTGAGACCAATCAAGTTTCCGTCGTCTGATTCAACGAAATCGTCGTGAAAGCGGCATACTCTCTCTGAAAGGACGAGCGGAAAATGAGGGGGTTACTTCGTGCGTTTGGTCCGTCTCGCAGCGACAAGTACTGCGGCCAACGCTAGGATGGCAATCGCTGATGCCATTCCTGATGGGAACTCGGGTACTGGGACGTGCGATTCTTCCAGATAGAAGTTTATCGTGCTCGCTGAACCAGGTGCAACGGCCACGACACTGCTGTAGGGTACGTAGCCTGGTTCGACGACCGTGACGTTATACGTTCCCTGTGGGACGAACATTTGGTAATCGCCGCCTCCGCTGCTGTAGGCCACGAAGGTAGTTCGCCCGTTGTTTGCGTTCACTGACGCCCAGGCTATGGGTGTCAGCTGATCATCCCACGTAAAACCATAAACCGCGCCGGTTATTTCTCCGCCACCCGCACCCCAAACCTGTTGGACGTGTGGCTGCGCGCCGACCATTTTCGTGCCTAGAAGCAATATTCCGATCGTGAGAGCCGCTAACGCAAAATACCGTATTGGCTTCATGACACGTCGCTACACTAGGCTTTGAAAGTTCCAATAAAGGTTGTGCCGCAGTTTCTGCTGGTTGGGGATAGCTGCACATGGATATGGCAATTGGTATGCCATTTGCGCCATGGAGATTTAACGAGAGAAGTGGGTAAGGTACATGCCTACCGGTGCCTTAGCGAGTGCGGAAATGACTCCAGGCAATAGGTATGGGCGTTAGGATTCCAAAGCTTTGGTTCGGTTTACTATTCGCAGCGATGATGCTTGGCAGCATTCTTCCGTACGTAAACGCAGAGGTTTTCCTTACCGTCCCTCAAACCGGCGCTTCAGGGCAAAACCAAATTCTGGACTTCTATGCGGGGGGAACGAGCAATGGGTACACGCTTCGCATTTCGCCCGACGGCGGCACTTTGGCCGTAAACGATTACCTATCGATGGGGCTAATGCCTTGGGGATACGTCACCACGCAATGGGCGACTAGCAAGGTCTACATATTCTTCTTAGTGAATGTCACCGAGACCAACTTCCGGATAGGCTTTCTCTACTTAACTAACTCAACCAACGAAGCGTTCATCCTCCGCTGGTACGATTACGCCTCCAACAACATTCAGGTTTGGACATTTCAGGGAATTCAACATGTCTACAATCGAACAGTCACCGCGGGTTCTGTCGTACTTCCGAAATTGCAGATTCCCGCAGTCGCGAAAATCACCAACGGTCTGTCCGCCCTCGGTCCACAGCTCTATCTCACATCGACATATGGTAGGTGGCTGAACGGGACCACGGCATTAACTATCTACCCGTTCTACAATCAGTACTTCACCGGTGCTAACGATTACAATGAGGTGTGGTCTCTTCTTGCAGATGGGGCTGGCAACTATTATTTTGCTATACTCTACATGCCGAACAGCGACCCGTCGCATGTTATCATTGAACATCAGCTTCGGTTGAATGATTACCTAAGACTCAACGGAACAACCGTGAACGCAAGGTGGAGGTTAGGTGACTTCGTAAACCAAGTCACCGTTAGGACTGGAGTTCCGAATTTGATGGTGATGGTTGACGGATTTCCGTTTCAAACCAACCAGAAAGGAGTTCTCTCCACTTCGGTGCCAGGTGGCTCCTTAACCCTGGAGGTTCCATCAGAAATTTCAGGATCCAACAACACGAAATTAATGTTCTCGAATTGGGGCAAATTTGGAAGCACAAACCCGCTCCGCTTGGTCATGAACTCAACTGTAGACATTACTGCAAAATACAACGATCAAGATTTCGTTGCCGTCAACAGCCCCTACGGGACCGCGCAAGGTTCGGGTTGGTACATGGAAGGAACGAACACCACTTTCGCGGTGAACAGCACTGTTGAACTTGGAAACGGCACTAGGCGAGTCTTCTCTCAGTGGGAAGGAGATTCGAATTCCACATTGCCTCAAGCGTGGTTAATCGTGAACTCTGCGAAGCAGGTGACCGCAGAGTGGAAAACACAGTACGCGCTGACCATCAGCGCGCCAGGTCTACCTGAGAACGCTAGTACCAGTGTTCTTGTCGGTGATCGATCCATTACCATCACCGGACCGGCACCGGTCACCGAATGGGTTGATGCTAATCAGCAATTGGCCATCACAGTTCAAAATCAACACGTTCACGCCCCGACTGGAAACTACTCGTTCTCCGAGCTCCGCGCGGACAATCAGACGTTTGCGGGAATTGTGGATGTAACAGAACCGATCACTATTTGGTTGATGTACTCGGCGTCGCCTAGCAGCGCGCCGTCCATTGGTTTGAAAACTTCAAGCCAAGTGCCGACAGCGGTGACGATCAACGCCGATATTGCTTCTGTTCTTTTGAGTAATGGTTTAATGGTTGGCAAGAATATTCCGCTAATAACACCAATGATCAGTCTCACGGCGACCCTAGCAAACTTCGGGTATTTGCTAGCGGCATTCATCCTCCCAGGCGGATCCCCAATAGCGGGCTACCTGCTGGGAAGCTTGTTCATTGGTTTGATTTACGTTCTCCCAGTCAGCGCGGTCGCATTGTTTTACCGATCCGCAAAGACGAAACGTCAACCGAACCTCCGGACGCTGACACCCCTAGCAATTGTTTGGACAATCTCGCTAGCCCTAATATTCCTAAGTTCTAGCGTTGCGACACTGCAAGGCCTCGTGGCCACGCTCCAAATTCTATTAATGCTAACCACGATGCTTCTGTTTCCACTCGTGATCGCCTTTCGTATGGCGAAGTTAGCTGCGTAGACAACTAACAGATTTCAGAATTCTCTTCCGGCAAGTAACGTTGCTGGATTATTGTTAATCGAGTAAATTCATCTTCATCGCGCGTGCACTTCTCCGTGCAGCTAAACACTTTATGAATTCCACGAAATCGCCACGTTATCTCTTTGGTCGGCGAGACTATGGCGCTAGGCATCATACGGAAGGTTATCGTGCTCGCGCTCGTTCTATTCGCGCTCGTCTTCGTACCCAATGCCTCGCACGTGGCGGTCGCCTCTAGCATTCACCCAACGGCAATCTATGAACCCGCATTGTCAACTGCGTCAAACTCGACCCCACTCCCAGCCATGCCTCTGCCTGTGCCAACCCCTGGGTACGTTGCGAATCCGGCGCCGATTTCGGGTACTTTGAAACTCGCGATAATCGCAGCTTACTTCACCGACATTAATTTCTCAGTAAGTACCAACACGATAAAGTCCCAATACTTCGGACCAAGCCAATCGGTGGCTTCCTACTATCAAGAGGACTCATACGGGAAAGTTACGTTAACGGGCGACGTCTTTGGATGGTACAAGCTTCCCTACCCAGAAGCTCACTATGGAAGGGACTGCCTTGCTATAGACGACGCCGGATGCGACGGTCAAGATGCCTCTTGGCAAATAGCGCAGGACGCATACAATCTCGCATGCAAGGACGTTAACTTCGCAAACTATGACTATTTCATCTTCTTGCATTCCGGGAACGGTGAAGAGTCAAGCGGTGTTAAGGACGACGTCTGGTCAGTCACATACTTAGGTGGAGTCTATGTGCGACCAACCCCAACCGCTTGTTCGAACGATATAACCCTAACAAAATTCAACATCGTTCCAGAAACGGAAGCAGGTGGAGCTGTTCCGCTGGGAGTCTATTGCCATGAATTCGGGCATCAATTAGGCCTGCCTGATCTCTACAATACGAATACAGGTCAGACGATCCTAGGCCCATGGTCATTGATGGATAAGGGCTTGTGGAATGGTAACCCGCCGGGCTCAAGCCCATCGCATATGGACGCTTGGTCTAAGGTACAACTACAGTTCATGAGTGGGTCGATGATCGCTACGGCGAATGCCGGAGTAACGTCAACCTTCACAATTGATCCTACTGAGGTTTCGAGCAGTAATGTGCATGTCGTAGAGGTACCGTTGGGTTCCGGCTCGCCCCCGAGCAGATATTACTTGATTGAGGTGAGGTCGGGGACCGGTTACGACTCGGGTCTCCCAGCGACGGGTGTGCTGATACTATACGTGGACACTACGCAGATAATCGGGAAGGTGAGGATCATTAATGGCCATCCGAGTGTATCGGCGCTAAACGAGGCTACATGGAGTGTCGGGCAAACTTTCACCGACATATCGAACAATTGGTCCGTGACAATAACGGGCCAGACGGGTAATTCTTACCAAGTGAGCGTGAACAGAGGCTCAGGGCAACCCCCACCGATTCAACAGCAACAGAACCAAACCTACATCGACTTAGCGGTCGCAAGTGTTTCAGCCCAACCACAAGTAATCACATTACCCAACACCACGGTGACGATCACCGTACAAATTTCCAACCTCGGCACAGAAGCAGCGAACAATGTCCCAGTCGCAGTAAACCTCGACACACAGCCTTACACGACCGTCCAGGTTTCTGTAGGCGCAGGAGCAACAACGCCCACCATCTTCACATGGGTTTCAACGGTAGGAAGCCACACGTTCAAAATAACCATCGACCCCAACAATACGATCAACGATACCAATCGTGCCAACAACGTTGCAACATTCACCCTCAGCGTTGGGCCGACACTTACAATCAATGTCCCCCTCAACGTATCCGCTACGGGAAACGTCTGGGTACTGATCAACGGAGCAAAGTACAACATAACCTCAAACCAATTCCAAACCAGCGTCCCAAACGGAACAATAACCGTCCAGATTGAGCAGGCAGTCAACACATCCCAGGGTATCAGGCAAAGTTTCACGGGATGGTCAGACGGGAGCACTAGCAACCCAAGACAAGTCACCGTAACCTCAGGTACTGTGCTACAAGCACTTTACGCAACCCAATACCTCCTCTCCATCAACCAGAACGGTGGAACCGCAACGCCGAGTGCCTGGTACGAGCCTAACGCAACCGTGACCATATCCGCCAACACCCCATCAAACGTAACCGCGAACGCCTCGAGATACATGTTCTCTTCATGGAGTGGAGATCTCGTATCGAACTCAACCGCATTGACCGTTACGATGAGTGAACCAGTAACCCTGCAAGCGAATTGGATCAAGCAGTACTACGTAACCATAATTTCACCAACCGGTTCGCCGAGCGGCCAGGGCTGGTATAACGCCGGATCCGTCGTCACGGTCGGAGTTCAATCGACCGTTCAATATCCGAATGGTACACGAATGATTTTCAACGGCTGGAACTCAACAACGTTAGGACATAACCCTACCACGCAAATTACCGTTAATTCACCTACTAGGTTGCTTGCTGCGTGGAAAACACAGTATCTGCTCACAGTACAATCCCAATACGGCTCCGCTTCCGGCGCAGGGTGGTATGATGCGGGAACACAGGCGTCAATTAGCGTCCCATCGCAAATCACCTACACGAATGCAACCCGCAGAACGTTCGTCGGCTGGACCGGAGATTTTACGGGTCCCTCAAACAATTCGACCGTACGAGTGGACTCGGCGAAGACCGTGACGGCGCAATGGAACACGCAATACTTAGTCACTCTAGGCGTTAGCGGATTACCGAACGCCACAGTCCTGACGCTGAGTCTTAACAACGCTTCCTACAGTCTACCCGCGAACGCAAACTACCAAGCCTGGGTCGAGAAAGGAACAACAATCAACCCAACACTAAACCAGACCATCGTGAGCGGGATCGAGAGCTACAAATTCACCGGCTGGCGAAACTCCACCGGAGGAACAACTCAAAACCCATTAACAGTAAATGCTCCGGGAACATACGTCGCATCATACACAACTCAACTAAGCCTGCCCGCAATACCCGGCTTCCCAATAGAGGGAATACTTCTCGGGTTCCTATTCGGATTGCTTTTCTTGGCTGGTAAACGGAAACGGAAGGACAGCGGAATGCGGAGCGCGGCGGAATTTGCTAAAACAAAGGCTGTCAATATGAGCGGCCGAATATTGGACTGAACTCGAAAATATTACTACAGAACATGACCTGGCTACCTCACTCTACCTAAAGCGCATGCCTCAAATCCAATTCAAGTTAACTCCAATCTTCTCGTAGTGCGGGTCGTCGCTAACAACATACTCAGCTTTACCAAGCTTGACCGGCGAGGCTATCAGAGCGTCGGCAAATGGTACATCAGATGTAGTGAGCAGGATCTTTCCTGCCACAATTGCCATTTCTTCGTCTATGGGAATCACTCGCATGCCTCTTTCTTTCAGTAAGTTGATCCGCACTAAGGCTGCTTCCTCCCCTATCCTGCGTCCCGCTATCTTGATGAACTCAGAGAGCACTACTGAAGGAGCCAAAAGTCGTCCTGAGAGTTCTCTGTCGACGAGTTTCTCTATGTCTCCCTTGATCTTCTCATTTGGTGGGAATTCCAACGTGAGCAGCAGGCGTGTGTCCGCAACGCCGGTCAACGCCAGTTTCTCCGCAACTCATCAAGCTCACTCAGTACTTTCTTGTAGACATCTGCACCTCGCACCTTTCCAGCTTTGATTGGTGTTGCAGGTTTTAGCAAGATGCCCCCCTCAATCTCTTCCAGTTGGAGCATGGAACCCTCTTGGATTCTCATCTTGTCCCGTATCTCCGCAGGGAGTGTTACCTGCCCCTTCTGTTTAACTTTCACGACGTACAACTTTATCCGTGTAATACGGCCTTATGGTTGAACTTAAACGTTGGCATAGCACGCCTGCTTTTCCATAGAATGAGTGATGCTCGGAGTAGCAGTCGGAGAGCGAATTCTTGCTTGCAGACGAAAGGAACCTATCGACAACTCAATCAGATTTGACTAAACCACGAGCTGAACGGCTGAACAGCGACTAATTTTCTTTCTTGTACCCGGCTTCGACCTTTCTCAAGTTTCGTACCCGTGTACGCGAGTTTTCATCCAAGCTCAAATCGCTAAGACCGGTGGGTTGGTTGGTTTTGTACGTGTGAGGAAGACGATGCCCTTGTCTTGTTCGACGCGAAATTGCGTCCAACGGTCAACGTAGGGTTTTCCTCGCAGTTTCTTTATTCTCAGTCGCCTTCGTTGTCCACCTCCGGATTCGTTGAGTTGGGTTTCGATCACGCAGTCGGCGGATTCTTCGAGTTTCGTCATATCACGGTCCTCGATGCCCGCGCCAACGGTTATGCAGAGCTTTCCGTTGTTTGCTTTGACCCGTGCGGCTACTGTTTGAAGGAAGTTGATAACGTAATCAATCCGGAGCGCTGTGATCAGGGGGTTTAGTGAGTCCATGTAGATGTCGGCCCCACTGCCGGCTACTTGAAGGCATTTCGAAACGCTCAACCCTAGGTTTGTCAAGTCGGTATGCGAATTCACTGAGAATTCTTCCATCGAACTGCCTCCCCCCACGGCTGAGTAAGCGTCGATGAAAATCAAGCGTGCTGGGTCTTTCACGTCGGGGGCGTTTCCTACTCCGAGCTTCATCATGCTGTCGCGGATTTTGTCGGGGTACTCGGTGTTGGTTATGTAGATTGAGCTGCCGGAGGGAAGGTGCTCTGCGGCGAGGCAGTTGAGAAGAACAGTTTTGCCTGAGCCCGAGTTTCCAGCGATTACAGCGAAACAGGCTTCGGGTAAGCCGCCGTGGGTTAATTCTTTGAAGTAGCTGAAGTTTGTTGGGTACAGCTTGCCGCGTTTTCTCCTGACCAAAACTACGGATGCTAGTGCAATGATTGCTATCGAGGCTGTGGTAGTGATTGTTCGGTGGGGGAATGGGACGGGGACTATGACCATTCCGTTTTGGTCCACGTGAAGTGAGGTTTGGTATGTGGTGAGGAGATAGTCGACGCGGACTATGTAGTCACCCGCGGGGATGCTCCTGAATTTCGCGGCCCCATCGATGCCCGTGGATACCTGTTGCACTTCGCTGGTTTGGTACAGGCTTACGCGGGCTAGGGGGACGGGGATGTTGAGCATTGTGACTCTGATGCTGGTTGAGTATACTGTCAATTGAAGAGTTACCGTGGTAGGGTGGGTGACTTCGAGGGGGAATAGTGATTGCGTACCGAGCCATGAGACCGTCAGGTTTAGGGGCCCTACAACTTGGGTAGAGGGTAGAGATAGTGCTCCCCAACCACTTGCGTTCGTTACCGAACTCCAGAACGGTTCCGTGTCAAAACCTACTGTCAGTGTAGCGTTTGGGAGACTTGATCCGTCGGAGGCCAAGACTACAATCGAGACAGGATAAAACTGAGTAACCCAAAACGGTTGAGTGAACGAATAGTTGTTACCACTCGAGTCAACCAAAAGTAAACTCACCTCCCATTGTCCCTGACCGAAACTAGAGGCTACGGAATAGGTGGTAGAGTAGTCCGTAGCGTTCTTCGGGTTCAGGGGTACGTTGATGCTACTTCCATTCAGTGCCGTGAGCCGAAGTACGGCGAAGCCGAACCGATAGACACCTATCGCGTCTGTGAGTGTTGCGTTGACGCGAACCGCCTGAGTGCCGTTGGAGTTCGCTTCGAAAATCTTACCGAAATTTCTCTCGCCGAAGTACTCGATATCGGCTTTGGCTGGAGCGACCGTCGGAATCTTTACACTCGTAGCGGCGCTCGCATCGTCCCACACCAGAAGGGGCTTTCCAGTACCTGAGGTTTGAACAATGCCGATGTGGAGTAATATCGTTGATCCCGCGTGAAATTTGTATTCGATCGCGGGCCCTACACCGAGGGTTACGGGAATCGTCGCGGTGTTCAAGTAGATCAGGGTATCAACCCTCGCGCCTGGTACGAGAGTTTGCGACCCATCCGGCGTGGCTTCGGCTAATTGTACTCCGACCGTGCCCGTGAAGGGGCCGCTAGCGCGAAGGTACAGGTTGAAAGTTAACGCGCCTTGAATTTGCAAATCCTGACCGAGGACGGGACTGAGTTTGAAGTCCAGCCCGTTGGTTAAGTCTGCAGCTTTTGGAGCGTTCGATTGTGGGAGAGCGGTTAGAATTCCTGAGCTACCGTAACCGTGGGCGTAGAGGGTTACGTATTGAGGGTTAGGTTGTGCCTGCGCCCGGGGAACAAGCAGGAATGGGATGAGGATGACTAATGTTAGGATGAGGATGGGGAGGCGCATCGCGTTAACCTGGCCGTGGTACACGCACGTGCCAAATTAGGGTTATCGGTTCTCTTAACTCTTCAGCTGATGGCTTTGAGTTAGCTTCGTTGGATCGACTTTCAGGATTACCTTCGGCCACGCGGGGCCTACATTGGGTTCCTGTACCATCGCTTCAGCTCCAACGCCTTTTGACCGCTCGAACCTCAAGCGGCCCTGCCTACTAATATTCAACACGGCGACTAGGTCGCGGTCGAACATTTCTAGGCACGCCTTACACCAGACTTTGCGTTTCAATTCCTTGCTCGATTGGAGTCTCTCCCCGCATTTCGGGCAAAGTTGACTTGTTCCTCTGGTCTCAGGCTTGGTTAGCGTAATTGTGGGTACGCCAGCCCATGCGGCTTTGTATTCGATCTGCCGTTTAGCCTCGTGGAAGGGCCAACTATTCATTCTGCCTCGGTAGTTTCCGGTTTGCCAGTTTCCTTTCTGGTACAGTTTTCGAATTCCGCGGACGTCTTCGAACACTATTGCCTGTCTATTCCTGAGGGCTGACTCAACAATCTGTTTCGACACTTGGTGCAGTAATTGTCGTACGCGGTTGTTTCTTCGTTCACCATACTTACTGGAAATAATTCTGCGTATGCGTGCGTCGTTTCGTCTGAATGATCTAGTGACACTCGTTGTGGTCTTGGTAATTTCCGTTGTTTTACTAATATCGTAGTAGGTGACCTCGGTTGAATTTCCTACGGTTAAGTTGTTGAGGTTCCTATCCACGCCCACGACATTCACGATGTTTCCAATCGGCTTCACTTCTTTACTGATGCATATCGACATCGATTGCGGGGTCAAGGTGAACGAACATGCTCTAAGCCTCGAGTCGGAGAGGACTTGATTGGTATGTGTGTTTAGTGGTATAGCCTCAGACTTCCTCCATCCGACGGGAATATGTAAGTTTCCATCGGAGATTTTGAATCCGTAGCAGGAAGCTAGTAATGCCTTCTTCACGAATGGGTCTCGCGTTCTGTGGCCTCGTCGCAGCGACTTCTTTCTCGCTCCTAGAATCCCAGCTGCCCTAGAAATAGCGGAGAGCTTGTAGTAGGAAGGAATGTTAAACCCTTGGAGTTGTCGGTAAGACAGACGTGAAAGCGTCTTTAAAGATGATGCGTCGCTCGCTAGTCCAATTTGGATGCATATGTTCGTCATGGCACGGAGGTCCTGCATCAAACCTAGGAGTACCGGGGAAGGTTTGAATCGTTGAGTAACAGATTTCCTGACCAGCACAGGAAAACTCGCAATGCCACTTGATTTAAGCATTGGAGGGCTAGACAGCCGAGTAGTTAACCGGACTGGGTTGTCTGTGATTCATCTGCCGCGGAGCTAATCCGGAATTTTGAACGTTTTTCAGGCCGAAAGGTCCATGGTTGAATAAATTTTCGTCCATTATCAAGGGGGAAATGCACGTTTCCACGCATGTATCGGGTTCCAACTGTCCCCCTTATATGCGTTCAAGTCGCCCTCCAGAAATTGTATGCGTAACGTTTGCGCATAACAAATTAAAGGAGAAATAAAAATTTGCATAAGAAATTAACTGCAACGCTAACAATCGCTATATTCCTACTTAGCACATTAGCAATTATTGTTCCAACTCAAGCACACTTCACGTTAGGTAACCTGTCTGGGACAAGCCCGTACTCGATTAACAATTTTGATCCGCACGTAGCTGGGCCTATTGGTTATGTTTGGCCTGGCAGCGGTCAATGCGCGTATCAGGGTTTCCCGAACCAAGCGAACGATCTGTGTTCGCCTGGTTATCAGGCGCCTTACCCGAACGGTAATCCGCCGGGTGCACCGAGCAATTCTTGGTATCAGCTGGAAGGGGACACTTACGCCCCATTCGGAGCAGTACTAACGAACTCGACCGGTGACTTGATCTTCGCACTAAACGCAACCGCGGGCGGTGCGGGCTCATGGAGCGGCGAGGGACATATGATTCAGACACAACTCAGCAGTGTTCTGGGTTGGGATACATGGGTCATCCTAGTCCCGCCTGAATTCACCGTACCCGGTGCATCTAGCATCGACGGTTCACAGGTCGTTTCAACCCTAACGAACGTTTACTCTGGAGTCGTTGTCCTTAAACTCGGCCCAGACGACCGATACGCACCAAACTGGACTATGATTGCGATCTCAGCAGACGCAAACTGTGACCAGACGCCCTCAGGCGCGGGATGTAACTCGGGCAAAACCGCCTATTACAACCATCAGTACATCAACTTCACATCCGCTGGTGAATGGTACTACGCCAGAGTCAACGGCGTAACCGCACCATCCACAGCAGGAAGATACTTCTTCAAGGAATTCCTCTACAGCACATTCAACAACAATAACGTATACGGTGTGGGCCCAACACTAGCCGGTGCAGGAGTCCCTGCAGCCTGTGTCCCCACATCTTCTTCAGCAACTAACTGCAGCGAGAACCCAGACATTTGGGTTCCGCCACAAAACTGGCCAGTCGTCTTGGTGAAGGGTGAGACTGATCCAGCCATCATAACCGGAACACTCCGGTATGCAGGCTACAACGCAACCCTATACCAACAACCCATAGCTGAGGCTGGTATGGTTTCGGCGCAGATGACTATGCGCATCGACCCATACACAGGTCAGAATAGACCGGATCTACCTTTGATCAACGGCCAAGCGTTCGTGAACGCTACCGCTAACGGCCACTATGAACTAGAAGGCCTAGCGCCAGGTGTCTACGATATCTATGCAGAAGCTGCTGGATATCCGCAGACCTTGTGCACTAGCGGTATAACCGTTCTCAAAGGCCAATCCTTACACTTTGACTGTTACCTGCAACCAGGGCCCGTGATTCACGGGAACATCTTCACCAAACATCAGTTCGGTGATGAACCCTGGCCTGGGAACAGCACTACGGGTCAGTACATGAAGATTGAACTCTACGCTAACCCAACCCTAAGCAACCTAGTTGACCCCAGCGCAGGCACGCCAGTCTCCTGGTCACCGCTACCATGCACCGCGGGAGGCCAAGAGAAGTATTACGGCCGCCGTGCAGCTGGGCTCTGTGGTGACCCACGCGATGGAAGCGCGATTGCGTTTCCATGGCATGAGTACAGCACAGTCAACGGCGCGTTTTACAATGATCCAGCAACACTCTTCAATGGTAAGGCGAACGGTTACGTCCGCGATGTTGCTGAAAGCAGCATTCTCGGGAATACGCTTCAAACTTCCGACCCTGAAGGTGTCGGTCCACCACAGAAATGGTTCGTGAGTGGAGGAACAACTACCCCATTCCACTTTGAGTTTGGTTTGAAGGGTGAGTACGGTGCTCCCAAGGACCTTAGCGGCGAGGTGCCGCAGGTTTACGCT
>Ga0074046_10000273_pt1 | contig 46402 bp, 43 predicted proteins | sample BogForMeECP23OM3_FD_94441 | JGI IMG/M metagenome (GOLD analysis project Ga0074046, IMG submission 94441) | Bog forest soil microbial communities from Calvert Island, British Columbia, Canada - Bog Forest MetaG ECP23OM3 | ecosystem: Environmental > Terrestrial > Soil > Wetlands ... | reverse complement strand
GCAACGATATCGCTTAGCAACTCCTATTCATTTAGAATGTCCTGTCCGCTCAATATCGGCCCCAGCCGTTATTTTGCAGGACCGCATTCAAAATCCAAATCCATTGTTGCCGGGCGCGCCGCGTCCGCGGAGGTTCAGCCGTGAAAATTACTCCTGGAAAACTTGCGGGTATTAAAGCCGTTTCGAACGCTCGCGGCGTTATCGCCGCGGCTGCCATGGACCAGCGCGGATCGTTGAAGAAGATGCTGGGCAGCCGCGCTAACGATGCGGGCTTGGAAGAATTCAAGATCCATGTGACCGAGGTGCTGACCAAGCACGCCAGCGCCATCCTCCTAGACCCCGAGTGGGGATTGCCCGCTGCACGCCGCCGCGCCAAAGGTTCTGGCCTCCTGCTCGCTTATGAGAAAACCGGTTACGACAAGGCGTTGCCCGGCCGTCTGCCTGACCTGCTCGATCTGTGGTCGGTGAAGCGCCTGAAGGAAGCGGGTGCGGATTGCATAAAGATCCTGCTTTACTATTCACCGTACGATGATCAGAAGATCAACGACCTCAAACATGCCTGGACAGAGCGCATCGGCGACGAGTGCAAGGCTAACGACATACCCTTCTTTTTGGAGCTGGTCGGCTACAAAGAAGGCCTCGACGAGAAGGGCACCGAATACGCCAAGTTGAAGCCGGAAGTTGTGGCCAAGTCGATGGAGGAGTTCTCCAAAGACCGCTATGGCGTGGATGTGCTGAAGGTCGAAATTCCGGTGAACCTGCAATTCGTCGAGGGCGCGCAGTCGTTCAAGGGCACCGCAGCCTACACCAAGAAAGAGGCGCTCGACCACTACTGCGCGGCCGCAGGCGCGACCAGCAAGCCGTTCATCTATCTGTCTGCAGGGGTGAGTAATCCGGAGTTCATCGAGGACCTGGGATTCGCTGCTGATGCGGGCGTCAAGTTTAACGGCGTGCTTTGCGGACGCGCGACGTGGAAGGATGGCATCCCAATCTTCGCCGAGAAGGGCGCAGCCGCCTTCCGCGCCTGGCTGGAAGACGAGGGCGTGAAGAACATCGGCAACGTGAACAACGCGCTGAAGGCCGCGACCCCGTGGTACAGCATTTACGGCGTGCCGGAGGCGATAGCGGCAAGATAGTTTACCTGCCCTCCAAACTTCAAGGGCGCGCCGAAGGTATCTGCGCGCTTTTTTGTTTTCTGCTCTTTTCTCTGTGTCTCTGTGGCGATCTTTCACTTTCTGCAACTCGCGCAGTACCCGCCGATCTCGAAGCGCGCAACCAGGATGTGAAACTGGCAATCGCGCTCCACCTGCCCCTTTACGCGATCGAATAGATCACTCTCGAACTCCTGGACCTTGCCGCATCGCAAACAGGTCATGTGCATGTGGTCGCGCTGCGGACGCCGCTCGTAGAAGTGCCCTTCTCCCTTCACATGCAGCAGGTCGAGTTCATCCACCAGTCCCTGGCGCTTAAGCAGCCCCAAAGTCCTATAAACGGTAACTCGATTAATGTCGGGATCGATTCTGGCGGCCTTGCGAAGGATCTGCGCAGCATCGAGATGTTGCTTGGCGGTTTCAATGATGCCCAGAATAACGCGCCGCTGGCGCGTCATGCGAATTCCGCGGCTTAATAAGGCCGTCTGTAGAGCACCCGGCGCTTCCGTTTGTGGCATCGGCACGGCACCACCCCACTTGTGTTGCAGTATGTTGCAACGCTGTTGCAATCAAATCTTTGATAACTACTTGACCCGTTGTCCCGAATACCGCCTAATAGATATATTACAATTGCAACAGAGTTGCAACAACTAATAACAATGGAATTATATACCAACCTTGCAATCACAAACTGGACTACGAAGCGGTGTTCTCGTGCGGGTTGTGTCGCCCTGCTCTTTCTAGGTATGGTTCAACCTGCTTGTCTCAAAAGCCGCGCCCAGGAATATCCCTATTTCGTTACCTACTCCCAGGAAATGGAAGAGCCGGGGAACCTCGACATCGAGATGTTCAATGTGGTTGGCAGCCCGCCGGCAGGTAACAGCTTTATAGGCTCGGATATCGAATTCGAATATGGGTTGAAAGGATGGTGGACCACCGAGTTCTATCTTGACGGACAGGCAACGCAGAACCAGAGCACCATCTTTACTGGGTTCCGTTGGGAGAACCGGTTCCGTCCCTTGCCCCGCGAGCACTGGATCAACCCGGTGCTCTATGCCGAATTTGAAGATACGAGTGCGGACAAGACCATACGCGAGGTCGTTGGCCATGACGGCAGGTATGACTTCCTGGTGCCGAACTGGCTGGCGCGAATGGACAAGGAACGCGAACTGGAGCTGAAACTGATTCTGGGCAGCAACGTTCGCGGCTGGAACATCAGCGAAAACTTCATTACGGAAAAGAACTTTGCCGGCGACCCGTGGGAGTTCGGCTACGCCTTTGGAGTCAGCCGTCCTCTGCAACTTGCCGCCAGCGCTCACGAATGCACCTTTTGCGCAGAGAAGTTTCAAGCGGGACTGGAAATGTATGGTGGGCTGGGCGATGCCAACGGCTTCGGACTGCACCTCACCTCGCAATACCTCGGCCCGACCATCAACTGGTCTGCGCCGAACGGAATGACGGTGGCGTTTTCCCCACAGTTTGGGCTGAATGGTTACAGCATCCCGGTCTTGTATCGCTTCTCGGTGTCTTACGAAATTCAACAGTTTTTTGGCCACTTTCACCGGGGCGGCTCATGAAAAGCAGGTCACCTCTCCTTGTCGTCGCGATGCTTCTAATTATCTTTTCGTCGCTGGCCCTGTTCGCCATATCGAATGGCGCTTGGCTGGCGAACGTCCCGCAACGCGATCGTGAGCGCGTCAACCCGTATCGTGAACAGCCGGATGCAGTCGCCGCCGGCCGCCGCATCTTCGTTGACCACTGCGCCCACTGCCACGGCGACAACGCAGATGGAACGAAGAAGCGGCCTTCGTTGAAAAGCGCGCGCGTACAGCAGGAGGCCACCGACGGAGACCTGCACTGGCTGCTGGTGAACGGCAACCGCGGCCAAGGCATGCCATCATGGGTCAAGCTGGGCGATCCTCAAATCTGGCAGGTCATCTGCTACGTGAAATCGTTGCATTGAGGAGAATCGAGCGCATGCAACTATTGACTTCTCTGCCAAGGAGAATTTCCGAGTGCGTCTCTGGTTGAAGAGAGTTGGATTTGCAACCGCGTTTCTTCTCCTGGCGATTCAACTCGTCCCCGTGAATCGGAACAATCCTGAGGTTGATCCGTCCGGATCAATCTACTTGGCCCAACCCATGCCTGCTGGCGTAAAGGCGGTTTTCGAACGGTCCTGCAAGGATTGTCACTCTAATGAAACCGCATGGCCCTGGTATAGCTATGTCGCTCCCGTGTCATGGGTGGTGGCACGCGATGTCCACCAGGCGCGGAAGAAAATGAACTTCTCCGAATGGGGCAGTTATCCCCCGCAGCGAAAGGAAGACAGGCTCGAAGAGATCTGCGAGCAGGTCACGAATGGCGAGATGCCCGACCGCAAGTATGCAATTTTTCATCGCAGCGCCCGCATCACGCCGCAAGAACGGGACGCGGTCTGCCAATGGACAGACGACTCGCGCCAGTATTGAGGTTCTCTCCTCCAGGACTACCTCGTTTCGCACCTGACTCTCCCTGTAAAATAATTTCCAGGGAGGAAAACGTTGAGACCAAGTACACGAGTTATCTCTGGGTTGCTGCTTGTGGTCGTAATAGCCGCAACGCTCTGGGTGGCACCGTACATCACGGCCCATGAGGCCCACTTCCAACTGGCGCCAGCGTCCTTTGCCCAGATGACAAACCCTTACCAAGGAAAGCCCGACGCGGCAGCAGCGGGCAAGAAGCTATATGGACAGAATTGCGCGCAATGTCATGGCGCCAACCTTCAGGGCATCGGTCCGGCGCCGCCGCTCGATAACCAGGAAGTTAAGGGCGCGAAGCCAGGTGCGTTGTTCTGGTTTATCAGCACCGGCGACGTGGCCTCAGGCATGCCGTCGTGGTCAGGTCTGCCGAAAAATCAGCGCTGGCAGATTGTGACTTTCCTGCAGAGCAAATCCACCAAGATCGCGACGAAGTAACATTTACGACAGAGACACAGAGGCACGGAAAAGAAGAAAGCAATTAGCAATTAACCTTTCCCTTCGATCCGTGTTCATCGGTGAAAATCCGCGGTTGCTTTTGATTCTTGATGCTTTATGCCTCTGTGGTTGAAGTTTTTTTCTTCGTCACTGCCAGCCAGCGCCGAAATCCGCTATAACTGAATCGTGAGCACAAGCAATCCCTTCTACGCTCCTCGAACCGCTCTCATTACCGGCGCCTCCAGCGGCATCGGATTGGAGCTGGCGCATCTGTTCGGGCGCGACGGTTACCGGCTGGTGCTGGTGGCCCGCAGCCGCGGCGCCCTGCGCGAGCTCGGCGACGATCTGCAATCGCGCTATCACATCCCGGTACGGATTTCCCCCAAGGACCTTGCCCATCCGGCCTCGCCGAGCGAACTGCATGCTGAGTTGCAGGAGGCAGGCATCGTCCTTGATGTGCTGGTGAATAACGCGGGATTCGGCGGCGGCGGTGCTTTCATCGACACCGACTGGGACAACGAAGCCGAGATGATACAGGTGAACATGGTCGCGCTGACCCATCTCACCAAGCTGTTCCTGCCGCAGATTCGCGCCCGCGAAGGCAAGGTGCTTAACGTGGCCAGCGTCGCGGCCTTTCTGCCCGGACCGTTCATGAACGTGTATTACGCCAGCAAGGCCTACGTCTTGCACTTCAGCGAGGCGCTTGCCGAAGAGCTGGAAGGCGGCGGCGTGAGCGTGACCTGCCTATGTCCCGGACCGGTGAAGACCAACTTTCAGAAGCGCGCGCACGTCGGCGAGACGCGCCTGCTGAACAGCCCCCTGCTGGTGGATGTTCGCGAGGTCGCCCGAATCGGTTATGAAGGCATGAAGCAGAGGAAACGAATCGTCATCCCCGGATGGAAAAATCGCGTGATGACAGAGATGCTGCGCATCTCGCCGCGCGGCATGGTAACCAAGATGGTAAGGCGGATACACACCAAGAAGAAGTAGAAGCAGCTACAGTCCGAACAGCTCCCGCAGGCGCTTGGTTTGCGCGCGGCTAACCGGGATCTCGCTCTGCTTCTTGTCTTCCATGCGGATCTGGTACGAGCTCTTGAACCAAGGCACGACTTCCTTGATGCGGTTGATGTTCACCAGATACGAGCGGTGAGCGCGCCAGAATGTATTGGGATCGAGCGAGTCCAGCAGCTCATCCAGCGTGCGGCAGTTTGACTGCCCTTCCATCACAGTTGCGACCACGGTGATAACGCCGTCCTCGATCGACGCGTAACAAATATCCTTCTGGTCCACCAGGAATAGTCGTCCAGCCGATTTCAGCAGCACCTTCGCCGCCGAGGGGCGCTGCTGTTGCTCCAGCATCTTCACAATCGTCCCGATCCGCTCGCTGGGCGACCCGACGCTCTCCAGGTTCTGTCGCGCTCGCTCCACCGCCCTGGCGACGCGTTTCTTGTCGAACGGCTTCAGCAGGTAATCAACCGCGTTCACTTCGAAGGCCTTCACCGCGTACTGGTCGAAGGCGGTGGCGAAGACGATTTGCGGCAGCGTTACTTTCTTGTCCAGCAATTTCTTGATCACGCCAAAGCCATCGAGGCCCGGCATTTGTACATCGAGGAAGACGAGATCGGGCGACAGTTCTTTCACCAGATTCACCCCCTCCACGCCGTTCTTTCCGTGCGCCACGACGTCCACATCAAGATCGCGCAGGAGATAAGCCAGTTCATCACGAGCCAGTTGCTCGTCATCCACAATGATTGCCGACAGGGACATGCACTCTCCTCGGAGAAGTATAAATGCAATGGCGCGGATTGATCACCGGGCAAGCACTTGGCACTTGGCGAAATCGAGGCAACTCAAAAGGTATGAGGATTAACCCGCGGCTACCAAATGCTAAATGCTAAGGCTTCCTCGGTGCCTCTGTGGTGAATCCTTCGATGTCGTAAACTGATGACACATGGTCGTCATCTATGGCATTCATACGGTCAGCGAAGCGCTGAAGTCGGGCGCGCGCAGCTTCGAGTACGTGGGAATTGCCCGCGAGCGGCATGACCAGCGGGTGCAGCGCCTGATTGACGATTGCCGCGCCAGCGGAGTGCAAGTCCGCTTCCTGCCGCGTGAGCAACTCGACCGCACCGCCAACACCAACATGCATCAGGGCGTCATCGCCGTCACTAGCAGCAAGCAGTACGCTGATGTGGATACGCTGCTCGCGCAACGTCACAGTGAGCACAGCTTTCTGGTCGTGCTTGATAGCGTCGAAGACCCGCATAATCTGGGTGCACTGATTCGCTCTGCTGACGGGGCGGGCGCCGATGGCGTTATCATCCCCGAACGCCGCGCTGCAGGCTTGACGGGTACCGCGGTTAAGGCTTCGGCGGGCGCTTCCGAGCATCTGCCGATTGCCCGTGTCACCAACATCTCGCGCACCCTGGACGAACTGAAAGAGCGCAACATCTGGACTGTCGGCCTCGACGAGCGCGGCACCCAAAGCTACGACGAGATCGATTACAACATGCACTGCGCGATCGTGCTCGGCGCTGAGGGTAAGGGCCTGCACGATTTGGTGCGCCGTCGCTGCGACTTCCTCGTCTCGATTCCAATGTTGGGGCACGTGCCATCGCTGAATGTCTCGGTCGCCGGCGGAGTAGTGATGTACGAAGTGGCGCGCCAGCGCCGCGCCGCGCAAAGCTCGCAGAAGGCCGAATCTTCCAAATGAAGCGGTTGGCGCTAATTTTCTTGTCGTGCCTGGCATCGCTGCTTCCGGCGCTCGCGGTGGATCGCGAGGCTTTCACCATCACCCGCTATCAGCTTGAAGTGCAAGTAGATCGAACTTCGCACGTGATGGCCGTGACCGGCAAACTCACGCTGCGCAACGATTCCAACCACCCGCAGAAGCTGGTCACGTTGCAGGTTTCGTCGTCGCTGGCGTGGAACGCCATCGCGCTCGATGGCAAACCTCTGCAGCGCCTGGATGACAACTACACCTCCGACATCGATCACACCGGCAGCCTGTCGGAGGCCATCGTCACGTTGCCAAAGGAAGCGGCGCCCGCAACCGCGGTGACCCTCGACGTGCAATACGGCGGCACGGTCACCCCGGATGCAACCCGCCTGACCCGCATGGATGTGCCTGCCGACCTGGCGGCGCGCAACGATTGGGATGAAGTCAGCGACTCGTTCACCGCCGTCCGAGGTCTCGGCTATGTCGTCTGGTATCCGGTCGCGATTGAGGCCGTGAGCCTGAGCGACGGCAATGCCGTGTTCGACGCGATCGCGCGCTGGAAGCATCGCCACGACCGCAGCGAGCTGGACACGCGCATCGTCATAACCGAGCCCGCCTTGCTGCCGCCGCTGTGCATTGCCGTCAATGCTGCTACTTCGAGTTGTGGCGACGCTCGCGAACTCACCGAACGCCAAGACGGCGCCAAAGTTAAAGAATTCAGCAACAGTCTGCATCTGGATGGACTGGGCGAGACAGTTCCCACCTTTGCCATCGCCAACTATGTCGAGCTGGCCCGGCCTACAATTACGCTGCTCCACATTCCCGACCACACTTCCTTTGCCCGCGATTATGCCGTTGCGGCGGAAGCCAACGGCCCAATGCTTCACGATTGGCTGCCCGATCCGCCCCACCCCGCACGCGTCATCGAGCTAACCGACCCGAACGCGAATCCCTGGCAGAATGGCGCGGTGCTGTTCACGCCCCTGCGCGAAGCTCAGACCGCAACCTTGCAACTCCTCCTGCTGCCCGCGCAGGTCGCGGCGCGATTTCATTCTCCGCACGCCTGGATACAGAACGGCCTGGAGAAATTTCTGCAAACGGTATCGGTCGAGAACCGCAGCGGCCGCCGTGCAGCGCTGGAATATCTCGATCAATATCGCGGGCCGCTCGCGCAGGCGGAAGAGTTGGCTCATCCTAAGGCAGGGACCTCAACCAAGAGCACAGACCGCAGCGACGCCGACAACACGCTGCTGAACACCAACGACGAGCTCTACTTGCGCGGCAAGGGAGGTTTTGTTTTCTGGATGCTGCGCGACATGGTTGACAGCGAGGCCATGCAGCGTTCGATCGCGGCCTATCGCGGCGGCGCGGACAAAGATCCCTCTTACCTGCAGAAGTTGATCGAGACCAACTCCAAGCACAAGCTGGAGTGGTTCTTCGACGATTGGGTGTATCGCGATCGTGGGCTGCCCGATTTTCATGTGGAGTCGGTGTATCCTCGGCCGCTGCTCAGCGAGACCCAAAAGAATTATCTGGTGACGGTCACCATCGACAACCGCGGCCATGCCGGCGCCGAGGTCCCGGTGATCGTCAAAACTCCGTCCGGCGAGAAGAGCGTTCGCGTGCTGGTGAAGGCCGGCGAAAAGGGCGTGGGCCGCATTGAGATGACCGCCGCTCCAGACAAGGCCGTGGTCAACGACGGCAGCGTCCCCGAAGCGAACCTGGGCAACAACGTTTACGATGTTCCCCGGCCACGGCAATGAGAACCTTTAACTTCCGAGTTGGCGACCTCTCGTCCAGGTGGATCGCGGAACCCTGGCGCGTTTATGGGGACCGATTGACCGCCCCTGTGACCTGCTCCCCTGGTGCCCTGCAACTGTACGCGAGCAGGAAATAAAACCGAGATCTGTAAGGGCAAAGCAAGCCGCTCGCCCTACAATATTTTGCATGAGCGCAAAAAAACAAATCGCGAATTACATTGCCAGCCAGCCTGAACCAAAACGCAGTGACATGCAAGAGCTGCACCGTGTCTTGCTCCAGGTGTCGCCAAAATTCAAGTTACAGTTCCTGGATGGCAAGAACAGCGAGGGGGAAATTGTTTCCAACCCCAATATTGGCTATGGTTCGTACACCATGAAATATGCCGATGGAACAACCAGGGAGTTCTATCAAGTCGGTATGAGCGCAAACACTACCGGAATCTCCCTCTATATTCTTGGCATCGACGATAAGACATACCTGGCCGGAACATATGGGAAAACGCTGGGAAAGGCGAGCGTGACTGGGTATTGCATTAAATTCAAAAAGCTAAAAGATATAAACCTTCCTGTACTTGAAGCAGCAATACGATATGGGCTTGAAGCTTCCGGCAAAAAGTAAATTTCAAACTGTTCGTGAATCAGAGAACGTCTGACACGCCCCCCTTGTCTGATTCTACTGAGAGGCTGTTCGCTCTTACTGCGGCAACGAGATGCTATGCGCAGCCGGCCCTGCTCGCAGGCGAGTAACGCTAAGTCGGCATGTCGCCTGCAACAACGCAACTTAAGCGATTCAGCGTCGTAAGGGCGTTTATGAGGGCTGGTCCGCCGAGCGTTGTCTAACGTCGCTCGGCGAGCGATTTGCCCCTGTTAGCGACTGATGAGAAATAAAGCCCGCGCAAGCCGATTTCCGGACGGTGACAGCAATCCTTCCTCTCAATGCAAGATCGGCACGTTAGTTCGCGAGCCACGTAGCGTACGTGAGAGAGCGCCACAGCCATTCGACTGGCCCCCACCGGTGCCTCGCGAGCCACCACCGGCTGAACCAAATCTGAAAACCAAAAACCACGATGGCCACTTCAATGCTGAAGGAGTACGCCTCCTTGTGCAGCAAGTCCAACCCGAACCCGGAGAACAGTAGCAGACCAATAACGTTCTGCATGAGATAGTTCGTCAAAGTCATTTGGCCGACGCTCTGAAAAGATCTGAAAAATATCGTATTTCGCAACTTGAGAAATATCCGGCAGAGGATGCACGTCAAGCACACCATCAGTGAAAGCTCAAACCAAATAAATGCGTCATAGTAGCGGTCGATGCGCCACCCTAAGCTGACGAAACCAAGATGGAGAAGCGGCAGTGCGACCGCAATAAGCGCGGATATCCAGAGTGCGCGCCGGAGCAGCCACTGCCGGTTGCCAAGTTGTTCGAAGAACGCGCTTTTCTGAAGATAGGCTCCCAGAAAACCGCAGGTCAGCATCACCAGGTTCCAGTCGAAGTATTTCGGAAACGAGAACAAGACGTGAAGCCCTGAAAGGCAGCCGAAGCGGAGGACATCAATGAGGCGATGGCTTTGGTAGAGGCTTACAGGTGGATCTGCGAAAGGTATCGTCAGATGAACCGAGCGGCTCAGGGGAATGAGCAGCGGAACAACTAGCAGGCCGCAGATCGTGAGAACAAGGAAAACCTTTTGGGAGGCGCGATGGAGAAGAGAAATTACAAGTCCCATCAGAACGTAGTCCTTCAAGATGTCGCCGTAATACAAGCTCGAGTTCACCACAGCGATGACGCCGAGCCAGAACATGCGGCGGAGAAACAATCGCAGCGAAGGAGAGTTTGTCTCCTGACTGCGCGCCATCAGCATCGCGAAGCCATACCCAAACAGCACGGACAGCAGGGTCCACTCCTTGGTCTGGAAGCAGAGCTGGACGATGAATTTCATCGTTCGGCTCGTTACATCATGCGCGGGAACTCTGATCACTGCATCCAAGGAATAGAAAAGAGCGTAGTTCACGAGCACAACACCCAGCAGTGCCCAGCCGCGCAATGCGTCGACGATCGCGGTTCTCTGGCGTGGCGCCCGGGGGGCGAGAACAGCGGTCTTCATCGCTTGGGAGCCCACAAGCATTTCCGCAGATTCGCTCATGCTCGTCTCCTCAGCAGACGTTTGACCGTCCGCGAAAGCGTCCACCGCAGGCCGAGGTATCCGAGCAGGGCCAACGCCAGAAGACTTGGATACATCCCTACGCCTAGCACTTCGTCGGACTTGGGTATCGGGTTTGCATAGCCGAACTGGATGTGATCGCGGCCAAGATGAAGGGGAAGGTGTTCCGGCCCGCTGTGTATATACCGATGTGGAGTGTTGAAGGGGCGGTCCACCCACAGGCCAACCCGGTCCGGGTGAATGGCTTTGATTGCGAAGCAGGTAAGGCTGCTCGCGATCAGAAGCGAAAAGAAGCATGCGAACAGAAGCCCGATACAAGCAGTCAGGCTGCGCCGCGCTAAACCCATTACGGCGGAGAGCATCGTGAACGTTCTTCCGCTATCGTGCGCGCGGGTCAGCGTGTACTCGTCCACGAAGCCAGACGCGTAGTCGACGGCAGGGCCAAAGGCGCTCAACACATCTTCCATATTTTGTCCTTGGCGAACCCGCTCATGGAGATGCTCCCGTACCTCACGGACGATCTCGCGGCGATCTTCCAGGGGAAGGTCTTTAAGAGCAGCTTCAAAGGTCTTGAACCACTCGGTCTCTCGCGTATTTTGAGCAGGGTAGGTCAACGGGCACCTCGGGTCAGAAAGGTTCGGAGCCTGTCGCTGATGGCCAGCCAGTGCTCCGCTTGGATTCTCAATTCATCCGCACCTGCGGACGTGAGGGCGTAATACTTCCGGGGGTGAGAAATGTCCTTCTGGATACGCCAATCCGCCGTGACGAGCCCAGTTTTTTCAAGCCGATATAGCACCGGATAGAGTGTGCCTTCGGCGATGTCGAGCCCCGCTTCTGTTCGCAGTCGATCCAGGATCTTCAGCCCGTACTCTGGACCGTCCCTCAGCAGGTGCATCAGAGCGAGCTCGGATAAGCCCTTCAGAAGCTGGGTTTCGCGTTTATTGCGACGTGCCTTCTCGAGTTTGCTTTCGTCTGGCATGATGTATGTAATTAATATCTTGCACTGCAAGATATTAGTCAATACCCTCTTCGCCATATTTTCCCCCAAACCTCTCTGGAACGCTTCTCTGTAGGAGATGCACACAGAAAGGCCTTGATTTGCCAGATTGGGAATCATAAGTCGGCTTCTCGAAAGTTGGGAGGGGCTGACTCCGGTGCATCAGGGGCTACACGGAAATAACTCGTGCCGAGCGCACGCCATCCTCAGTTCGGGCAAGCGCGGTGGTTACCTTCGTAAGTTGAGCAGGCCTTTTTTGGCGTGACTTTTCTCTCCCGAAGTGCTTAGCCTAAAGCTAGGGCCGCACATGGCCACCGGACAGGAGTTGGGAATGAGTCGTCCTTATAGTTCGTCAATAAGTTCACAGAAAGCCCGTCCCTCCCTCGCCGTCCGCACTTGCAAGCACATCAAGGACAACGGCGCGTTGTGCCAGGCGGCTGCACAGAAAGGCAGCTTGTACTGCCGGGCCCATGTGCAGACCCATGCTCGCACCAGGAAGATGGCACGGGCAGGGCGAGCCGCATCTCACCTCAAGCTGCCGATTTTGGAGAACATTCAGGCGGTACAGGTTGCCCATGCACGGGTGCAGGTGGCCCGGGAAGCCGGCCATATCGACGAAGGTCGCGCCCGGCTCCTGCGCTGGGGCCTGCGCATGATGGCCACTGATTTCCGCTTCATGGAAAAGATGGAGGACGAGCACCAGATTCCTGGAGATGCGGCACCCGGCACCTAGCGCTCCTCGTAAGTCCAATAATCTCTATCAGATGCCTATAACCATAATAAATTCAAGAGCTTTGAAGTGAATCGGTCGGTAAATTACTGAAAATGAAGAACCGCATAGGGGGCACCGGGTCGCAAGTGGACGTAGCATAATGGTGAACGGGCGCCCGCACAGGCAGCGAGGCTGCCCACACAAGCGAGGACCGATTGAGCTATATCCAGTTTCTCGGAGCAGCCGGGGTCGTCACCGGCTCCAAGCACCTGATCAACACCGGCGACGAAAGCGGCAGGCAAGGCATTCAGGTGCTGGTCGATTGCGGCATGTTCCAGGGACAGAAGGAATGGCGGGAGCGCAATTGGCAGAACCTGCCGATCCCGGCGCAGGAAATCGATGCCGTCATCCTGACCCATGCGCACATCGATCACTCGGGCTGGATCCCGCGGCTGGTGAAGCAGGGCTTTCATGGGCCCATCTACGCGACGACGGCCACCATCGACCTGTGCAGCATACTGCTCCCCGATTCCGGGCATCTGCAGGAAGAGGATGCCGACTTCTACAACAAGACGCGGGCCAGCAAACACACGCCAGCGCTGCCGCTTTACACCATGGAAGAAGCGCAGCAGTGCCTGACCCTGTTTCGGCCGGTGGAGTTTGGCCAACTGAAGCGCGTCAGCGAGCAACTGTCGTTCCGCTTTGTGCGAGCGGCGCACATACTCGGGTCTGCGATGGCGGAGATCACCTTGACCTCCGACGGTCAGACCTCGAAGCTGCTGTTCTCCGGCGACATTGGCCGCGTACACGACGACCAGATAGCTCCTGGGAAAGTGGTGCACTCCGGCCCGACCGAGGGCGAAGACTGCGATTTGTTGGTGATGGAAAGCACGTACGGGAACCGTGAGCACCCGCATACCGATCCGCGTCCGCAGATGGCTGCGCTCATCCGAACCGCGCTGCAGCGCGGCGGCACCGTGGTCGTCCCGTCCTTCGCGGTCGAACGTACGCAGAAGTTCCTGTTCCTGCTCAAGGAGTTGATGGAAACCAAACAGGTTCCCAGCGTGCCGGTGCATGCCGATAGCCCGATGGCCATCAAGGCCGTGGAAATCTTCCTCAAGCATACCGAAGAGTTCACGCCCGAGACCAAGGCTCTGATCGAAAAGTACGGCTCGCCGCTGGAGTGGCCGAACTTCCATTTCGACGTCACGCAGGACGAGTCGAAGAAGATCAACGAATCCAAGTATCCGAGCATTATCGTTTCGTCCAGTGGCATGATTACCGGCGGACGCATACTGCATCACCTGATGCAGCGCCTGCCCGAGCCGCGAAATCTGATACTCTTCATCGGCTTTCAGGCGCCAGGTACACGAGGATTCACTATCAAGAACGGTGCAAAGACGGTCAAGATTTTTGGTCAGGAAGTTCCCATCCGCGCGCAGGTCGCCGCGCTGGAGCAGTTCAGCGACCACGCAGATACTCCAGAACTGCTGGAGTGGCTGCACACGTTTCGGCGTCCTCCCCGGCAGACGTTCCTGGTGCATGGCGAGCCGCAAGCTTCCTCTCAATTGCGGGACGCGATGACGAAAGAACTGCGCTGGAACGTGCAGGTGGCGGCCTACCGGCAGAAGGTGCAGGTGCAATGAGATAAACCACCACAGAGACACAGAGAGGAACAACGGCAGGTTTTGGATGAAATTTGTTCCAGCGAGCCGGCGAGGAAAAACAGAATTCGCTCTGTGTCTCTGGTGCCTCTGTGCTGAATGATTCAGGAGGAACGCATGGCAACCTACAGACTTATTGAATACGCAGACGCCGGCCCTGAAGTGCGGGCGGTGTACGACGACATTATGACGACGCGAAAGACCAACTGGATCAACAACTTCTGGAAGGCGCTGGCGTCTGATCCGGCCTTGCTGAAGCGCACTTGGGAGGACACGAAGCAACTGATGGCGCCGGGCACGCTGGACGCAGTGATGAAAGAACTGATCTACATCGCGGTGAGCGTGACCACCGGCTGTCCTTACTGTGTCGCCGCGCACACCGCGTCGGCACGCAAGAAGGGCATGACTGATACGATGTTCCACGAGATGATGTCAGTGGTGGCGTTGGCCAATGCAAACAATCGTCTGGCCAACGGTTACCAGATCGAGATCGACGAGCAGTTCAAAACATGCTCTCATCAGTCGGTATAATAGAGCTTCCATGAAAGCCTACGTGTACGTCTCGCTCAAGAAAAGCGTGCTCGACCCGCAAGGGAAAACCATCTATGGCGCCCTGAAGAAGTTGGGCTATCGCGGCATCGACGACCTGCGCCAGGGCAAGTATTTTGAGATCGCGCTCGACGGCGGAATCAGCCGTGACGAGGCGCAGGCGGAGATCGAGCGCATCGCGCGTGAAGTGCTCACCAATCCGGTGATCGAAGAGTACCGCTTCACGATTGAGTGATGTGTGCTGCGACGCGGCGTGGTCCGGGAGGGTCCAGACAGATCACTCTTTCGCATCGCAGAGGGTTACTCTGCCATCTAATCTATGAAGATTGACAAATCAAAGCCCTCTCTAACAGCTTGCGTCGCTAGCCATCGGTAAGAATCGATGCGGCAACCATTGAGAAGCTGCAACGTGTAGTTCAGGGAGTCGAACCTATGTGCGGGATTGTTGGATACGTCGGAAATAAGCGCGTTGTGCCGGTCATCCTCGATGGCCTTCGTCGCCTGGAGTATCGCGGCTATGATTCGGCCGGCATCGCGGTAGCCGGCAACGGAGACGGCATGCAGGTGCGCCGCGCCGAAGGCAAGCTGCGCAACCTGGAAGAAGTGATACGTCTGAAGCCGCTCGACGGCACCTATGGCATCGGCCATACGCGCTGGGCCACGCACGGACGTCCGACAGAAGAGAATGCACATCCGCATCGCGACTGCACAGGGACGATCGTCGTCGTCCACAACGGCATCGTTGAGAATTATGTCAGCCTGAAGAAGAAGCTCATCGAAGAAGGCCACAAGTTCCGCACCGAGACTGACACCGAAGTGATCGCGCATCTCGTCGAAAAGAACCTGCAAGGCAACAATGGACACAAAATCCCGCTGGAAGAAGCCGTCCGCAAAACGGTGAAGCTGCTCACCGGAGTGTTCGCCATTGCCGTTATCTCATCCGATGAGCCGAACAAGATTGTCGCCGCGCGCAACGGGCCACCTGCGGTCATAGGACTGGGCAAAGACGAATATTTCGTCGCCAGTGATGTGCCCGCGATCCTCTATCACACGCGCGACCTGTTTTTCCTCGCCGACGGCGACATTGCCACCATCACGCCGACCGGCGTTCGCTTGACCGACTTCGAAGGCCAGCATATCGAGCGCCAGGTACAGCACATCACCTGGGACCCGATTATGGCTGAGAAGGGCGGCTTCAAGCACTTCATGCTGAAGGAAATTTACGAGCAGCCCCGCGCTGTCCGCGACACCACTCTAGGACGCGTCTCGCTGGATACGGGCAAGGTGTTTCTCGACGAGATGGAGATTACCGAGGACGATTTCCGCAAGCTGGAAAAGGTCTACATCGCGGCTTGCGGCACTAGTTGGCACGCCGGACTCGCGGGCAAGTTCATGATCGAGCGACTGGCCAAAGCACCGGCGGAAGTCGATTATGCCAGCGAATTTCGTTATCGCGATCCGCTGACCGGACCAAACGATCTCACGATTCTTATTACCCAGTCGGGCGAAACCGCCGACACCATCGCGGCCATGCGCGAGTCGCGCGCCAAGGGTGCCAAGACCCTAGGCATCTGCAACGTGGTGGGCTCGATGATCGCTCGCGAATCCAATGGCACGGTTTATACTCACGCCGGGCCGGAGATCGGTGTCGCTTCGACCAAGGCCTTCACCGCCCAATTGACGGCACTGTTCCTGTTCGCGGTGTATCTGGGACAGGTGCGCGGGACGCTCGATGCGGAAGAGTCAAAGCGGCTTCTTACCGAACTGACGCGCATCCCTGCCAAGCTGGAGTCGCTACTCACTCGCGACGAGGAAACCGAAGACCTGGCAAAGGAATATCATCGCGCCCACGATTTTCTTTTTCTCGGGCGTGGCGTGCACTATCCGATCGCACTGGAGGGCGCGCTTAAACTGAAGGAGATTTCCTACATCCACGCCGAAGGTTATCCTGCCGGCGAGATGAAGCATGGACCGAACGCGCTTATTGATGAGGACTTGCCAGTGGTCATCCTGGCGACGCACGACAAGAACGATCCTGGGTCGGTGCTGCGCTACGAGAAGACGCTGTCGAACCTGAAGGAAGTAAAAGCTCGCTCGGGTACGGTAATCGCCATCGCCACGGACGGCGACGAGGAAATCCGCGAAGCTGCCGACCACGTGCTGTACGTTCCCGAGGCTCCTGAGCTTCTGGCGCCGATTCTGGAAGTGGTTCCCTGCCAGTTGCTGGCGTACCACATCGCTGTCCGTCGTGGTTGCGATGTAGACCAACCGCGCAACCTGGCAAAGTCGGTGACGGTAGAGTAGCTATTCGCCCCGGCACAGATCTACTACGCCGCACGTACGACGGCCATCGTCGGCCGCGTCATTGGGGCCTTTTGGACCACCTTCGCGCATTTTGGCGCTCATCTCTTCGATCAGCACCTCAATCACAGAAGTGGTTGCAAGTTGCGGCTCCGTGGCCGGAGCGTAATCCCGGCCAGCAGTGCGTCCCGGAATGTAGCGCGAGATCATCGCCTCAAACATCACGCGCTTCTCTGCCTGAGCCTCCAGCAACCGGCCGCGGCCAAAGCACATAACGCAGCGGTAGTTTGCCGAGTGATACTTGGCATCGCGCGAATAAACCAGGCCATCGAGTTGTGTGACCGTCACGCAAACTGGCACGCCTGATGCAAGAAGCCGCAGCGCGCGGCTGGAAACCCCACCGTGCAGATACAGCCGATCAGGACGTTCGGCCGCGTACTGATACAGCATAGGAATGACATATGGCTTACCATCCTGCTCGAAACCGACATGCGCGACATAGCCCTGCGCAAGAAACTCCCGCGCGCGATCAGGAACAGCTCGCTCCGGATGCTGACCAATAGTAGTGGTCCAAGTGTTGTCGGCGACGGTATCGCTCATACCATCAATTTAGCAGAGCGCAAAAAACCAGGCACGGAAAGGAGAGGACCCGTGCCTGGTGGGGGCTCACGCGTTCGCTGTGGGGGAAACCCTAATCGTTGGCGGCATTACTCCGGACATGCTCATGTTCGTGCTCACACGTCAACGGACACTCGCCCAAGATCGGCCGGCAGGACGGATCCTGTCCTACCTCGATCATCTCCGCCGGGACCTTAACCTCCGTAAACTGCTCGGCTTCAGTCGAGTGCTCCAGGGCCGACAAAGACGATTTGCCGCTGGCGATCACCTGCGTAACTTCGTCGAAATAGCCGGTGCCGACGAACCGCTGGTGCTTGACCGCGGAATAGCCGTGGCTGAACTCGCGGGCAAATTCCTTCTCCTGCACGCGCGAATAGGCGGTCATGCCCGTGTCCTTGTAAGCGCGCGCCAGTTCGAACATGCTGAGGTTCAGGACGTGGAAGCCGGCAAGCGTGATGAACTGGAACTTATAGCCCATCTCGGCCAGCGCAGGCTGGAAGCGCGCAATCGTCGCATCGTCCAACTTCTTCTTCCAATTAAACGAAGGCGAGCAGTTGTAGGCCAGCATCTTGCCTGGGAACTTGGCGTGGATGGCATCGGCAAAGCGCTCGGCTTCCTTCAAGTTCGGTTCCGACGTTTCGCACCAAATCAAATCTGAGTAAGGCGCATACGCCAGGCCGCGCGCGATCGCCGAGTCGAGCCCACCGTGAATCCCGTAAAAACCTTCCACCGTGCGTTCACCGGTAAGGAATATGCGGTCATAGGGGTCGATGTCAGCGGTCAACAGGTGCGCGCTGTTGGCGTCGGTGCGCGCCAGAACCAGCGTCGGAAGGCCCAACACATCCGCGGCAAGACGAGCCGCTATCAGTTTCTGCACGGCCTCCTGCGTCGGCACCAGCACCTTGCCTCCGAGATGGCCACACTTCTTTGCGGAAGACAACTGATCTTCGAAGTGCACGCAAGCTGCGCCCGCTTCAATCATGGCCTTCATCAGTTCGAAGGCGTTCAGCGTGCCACCGAATCCAGCTTCGGCATCGGCGATGAGCGGCACGAACCAGTTCATACCGTTCTTACCCTCGGAATGATGAATCTGATCGGCACGAATCAGCGCGTTGTTGAGCCGGCGGCAAAGATTAGGCACCGAGTCCGCAGGATAAAGACTCTGGTCGGGATACATCTGACCGGCGTTGTTGGCGTCGGCCGCCACTTGCCAACCACTCACGTAGATGGCCTTCAGTCCGGCTGCAACCATCTGCACTGCCTGGTTGCCCGTCACGGCGCCTAAGGCGTTCACGTACTTGTCGCTGTTCAGCATTTCCCATAGGCGCTCAGCACCAAGGCGCGCCAGCGTGTGTTCAATGCGTAATGTGCCGCGCAAGCGCACAACATCTTCCGCGGAGTAAGGACGCGCGACACCGTTCCAACGGGAATCGGACTTCCATGATTTCGCAAGTTCAGTAGCAGATTGTTGTGCAGCCATCTTCGTGATCTCCTCTCGATCTCCATAACCGCGGGCTAGAAAAAACTAAGTCGATTGCGGACCGTTTTGAATGATGTTCAATAGGATGAACAGCCATTCGACGCCGTGCACAATACGATAGCGACCTCTTCCAATTGCGTGCAATATGATTGTTCAATATACTGAACGTAAATTCATATTCATGGAATACTCGTGTTCCGGAGATGGAGTATGGCGAACCAAAACGGGAATCCTTCGACTGCTGTGGAACGCACGTTGCTTATCCTGGAAGCCGTTGCACAGCGAGAAGGTGGCATGTCGAATGCGGATTTCCACCGGAAGTTGAAGATCCCAAAAAGTTCCGCCAGCTACATCCTGAGAACCCTGGAGCAGCACGGCTATGTTCGCCGCGACCGTGACAATGGAAAGTACAGACTCGGGATGAAGGTCCTCAGCCTGTCGCGGGCGGCGTTGAGCGGCATGGACATTCGCGAGGCGGCGCTGCCGATCATGCGCCATCTGGTGGACCAGATTCACCTCACAACACATCTCGCGATTTTGGATCATGGGGAAGCAGTTTACGTGGAGAAGGTGGAGACACCGGGCTTTATCAAGATGGATACCTGGATCGGTCGCCGCATGGAGGTGCACTCTACCGCGGTCGGCAAAGCGTTGCTGGCGTATCTCGCTCCCGAGGAGCGAGAGACGATTATCCGCCATCGTGGGATGAAGAAGTTGACGCCGCACACCATCACCAGCATGGCCAGGCTGATGAAAGAATTTGACCGAGTTCGCCAGTTGGGATATTCCGTGGACGACGAGGAGAACAGCCTGGGGGCACGTTGCCTGGGTGCTCCTATCTTCAACAGCCAAGGCGAGGTGGAAGCAAGCCTGGGCTCAACCGGAACAATCACGGCCGTGCCGCGAGACGCCGTTCCCCGATTGGCCGAGATTATAAAAGACGCGGCCCGGCGGATTTCGCACCAGATTGGCTATCACGGGCCTTATCCAAGGCCAACCTGACAGCAATCCCTAGGTATCGAGCAATCGTGTACCTGTTCGAGCATAGGAACGCGACGCTCCTTCTTTTCGCCATTGTACTTGCGCCATTCTTCCTGTAAGAATCTTGGGTCACAACATTTCGACTGGGTATTAGGTGCTCCACTTTGCCTATGACCGCGAAAGAGAAAGTACGCGAAATCCTTGCCTTGGCTGACGTCGAGCTGAATGGCCCCGACCCGTGGGACTTCCAGGTGCACGACGAGCGATTCTACCAGCGCGCGCTGAGCCACGGCGAGCTTGGCCTGGGCGAGTCGTACATGGACGGCTGGTGGGACGTCCAGCAGCTCGATGAATTCTTCTCCAAAGCCCAAAGGGCTCAGCTTCAAGACAAGGTGAGGACTTTCTCCTTCGTGTGGCTCGCGGCCAAGGGCAGATTCCTCAACCGCCAGACGCAGTCGGCATCGAAGAAAGTCGCGCGCGAGCATTACGACCTAGGCAACGATCTGTACCGGGCGATGCTCGACCACAACATGCAGTACACCTGCGCCTACTGGAAGGACGCCAAAGACATGGACGAGGCGCAAGAGCAGAAGCTGCATCTGGTTTGTCGCAAGCTGTACTTGAAGCCGGGGATGAAGGTGCTGGAGCTGGGCTGTGGTTTCGGCGGGCTGGCGCGATTCATGGCCAAAGAGTACGGCTGTGAGGTAGTAAGCTACAACATCTCGAGCGAGCAAATGAGATTCGCCCGCGAGTTCTGCGCCGGGCTGCCTGTCCGCTTGGAGGAGAAGGACTACCGCGAGGCGGCGCATGAGCCGCAGTTCGATCGGGTGGTCGCGGTCGGGCTGTGCGAACACATCGGTCACAAGAACCACCGCTCGTTCCTGGAGCTGGCGCACGCCAAGCTGAAGGACGGAGGTTTGTTTCTGCTGCACACCATCGGCAACAGCAAATCGCGGACCTCCACGAACCCGTGGCACGACAAGTACATTTTCGCCCGCTGCGTGATCCCGTCCATGCCGCAGCTTGCGGTGGCGATGGAAGGCCTCTGGACCATGGAGGACTGGCACAACTTCGGCCCCGATTACGACCGAACCTTGATGGCGTGGTGGAAAAACTTCGACACGCGCTATTGCACCCTCGATAAGCAGCGATACGACCAGCGCTTCTACCGCATGTGGAAGTTCTACCTGCTAACATCGGCGGGCGCTTTCCGGGCACGCCGCCTGCACCTCTGGCAGATCGTGCTTAGCAAAGGGGACATCGATGGGTATGTGCCTGTCAGGTAGCCGATGACGTCCTCCGACATTCCAGCGTATGCGCAGCGGCGCGAGCGGCTCATCAGCGAGATGGCTGCGGCGCGAGCGCATGGCGCGAGCATCGGTCTCGCCAAGTCAACCTCAAACCTGTTTCGCCATCGTGTCCAGACCGACACGAAGCGGATTGACGTTCGCTCTTTCCACCATGTGCTGCACATCGATACCAGCAGCCGAATCGCTGACGTCGAGGGCATGACAACCTACGAAGAGCTTGCCGACGAAACCCTCAAGCACGGCTTGCTTCCGACTGTTGTACCGCAGCTTAAGACCATCACGATCGGCGGGGCCATCAGCGGAATCGGCATCGAGTCCTCGTCGTTCAAGTTCGGCCTTGTCCACGAGACGGTTGAGGAGATGGAAATCCTGCTGGGCGACGGCAGCACGATCACCTGCTCGGCGACTCAAAACTCCGACCTGTTTTACGGCTTCCCTAACTCTTATGGCACTTTGGGCTATGTGCTGCGGCTCAAGGTCAAGCTCATCCCGGCAAAGAAGTACGTCAAGCTTACGCATACCAAGTTCACCGAGCCGGCGAAGTTCTTCGCGCAAATCGAAGCGTTATGCGCGAGTTCGCGCTTCGACTACATCGATGGCGCGGTCTTCAGCGGTGACGAGATGTACATCACCACGGGCGAGTTCACTGACGACGCGCCGTTCGTCAGCGACTACACCTACATGAAGGTGTTCTACCAATCCATCCGCGAGCGCGAGGTGGATTACCTCACCTCGAAAGACTACATCTGGCGATGGGACACGGATTGGTTCTGGTGCTCCAAGCATTTCTATGTTCAGCACGCCGCACTGCGATTGCTGGCAACCAAGTGGCTGTTGAACTCTAAGACCTACCAGCGCATCATGCGGCTGTCGCACAAGGTGATGCCTGATTCCAACACCGAGTCCGTGATTCAGGACGTTGACATTCCTATCGAACATACAGTTGAGTTCCTGGATTTCCTGCTCCGCGAAATCCGCGTCCTTCCCATCTGGATCTGCCCATTTCGCAGCTACGATCCCAGCGTCACCTACGATCTCTATGCGCTCGATCCGAAGAAGCTTTACATCAACTTCGGCTTCTGGGACACAGTGCCGAGCACGCAACCAGAAGGCTACTTCAACAGGAAAATAGAAGCGAAGGCGCTCGCGTTGCAGGGCAAGAAAGGTCTGTACTCAACTGCGTATTACGATGAGCAGACCTTCTGGCAGATCTACAATCGTCCTGCTTACGAGGCGCTGAAGAGCAAGTACGATCCTGGTCGCTGCTTCAAGGACCTGTACGAGAAGACGGTGAAGCGGATGTGAGCGACTAGCAACTAGCAATTAGCAACTAGTTGTTCAGCGTGGTCTACTAGTGCTCCAAGTGGTCCAAGTTAAACATGTCAACAAGTGACACCGGCTGCCATCCTAGATGCCGTTGCCGAGGGCGAGCCGTTCGTGAAAATTGCCGAGGTCTTCGAAATCACTCTGCAACAGCTCGTGGCCATCGTGCGGTTCGCCGCCGAGGGTGCGGCGCCTGCCGGTCCTGCCAAGTAACGAGGTGACGCGGGGAGCGGCGGTTCCCAGGTTAGCGCCCAAAAACCGGCTGCGAACCTGGGGCACTTTGGCAGTTTTTTCGACGCCGAATAGGCAGATCCCTCGAGGTCCGGGAATGGCCCTCCTTACACCCACATTCACCAAATCATGATGATTCTGTAACCGCACTGCAAAACCAAGTTGAGAACATTGATAGCAAAACCACGAGCCGCTCAGGGGCGTTCGGCTCCATTTCTGCACTTTCAAAAGGAGAATCCGTATGACAATGAACACTCTTACGAGACGCGACCGCCTGCGCTCAATTGCTCAACGAATTGTGGCGGTTTCGCTCGTGCTGCTGGCCGGCGCAGTTGCCGGAACGGCACAATCCTACTTTCAGCCCGGCAACCTGGTGGTGAGCCGGAGCGTGTATGACAACAATCCCAACAATGTCCAGGTAGGCGAGACCCTGCCGCCAAACTGCCAGGTGACGCAAGCGGGCTGCGCCGGGATGGCTACCTATGACGGCACCTACCCGCTCGTCTGGAACAACGATGCGGTTGATGGCAGCTTCGGTATCACCTCGAAGATCATCCTCGACCAGTTCACCCCTGCGGGATCGCTGGTCAACTCGCTGACGGTTCCCTACAGCTCGCTGCTGGGAGTCGCGCTCAAGGGCGACCAGATGGTCACCAGCTTCTCGTCCAAGTCCGAAATAGCTCTCAACCTTTCGACCGACGGCCAGTATTTGACCTTTATGGGTTACGTTGACGCCATCGACGACCTGGATGTGTCCAACTCCAGCACTCCTCTTGAAGTTGACCCGACCAACCCTGTGGGAAGAAGCTTTTACCGCGCGGTTGCGCAAGTGGATCCCAACGGCCACTTCGCCTTCACCAAGACGAATGCATACAGCGGGAATAACGGTCGTGCCGCCATCCTGAACAGTACGGACGGCGCGAACTTCTACTATCTGTCCGGCAACGCCGGCAACGGTGGCAGTCCGCAGCCCGATGGCATCATCATCGGAGCAGGCGCCCAGATTCTGACCCCGGCCGGTAAACCTTTAGTCGCGCAAATACCTGGCATGCCCACACCGGTTGCCAGCTTCAACATTACGCAATTGGGGGACCCGGCGGACAAAATCGGCAAGGACGACAATTTCCGCGGGCTCACCATTTTCAATAACGTTATCTATTACACCAAAGGGAGCGGCGGCAATGGCGTCAACACCGTCTATTGGGTCGATCCCACACTCACGATCTGCAACGATAACAACGGCATCGGCCTGCCTCCATCGAACGCGACCCTGCCGACGATGCCGCTGGCTTACGACCCGAGCCTACTGCAGACCAAGGGCCTCGATCCCAACAATATGTGCGTCCTGAAGGGTTTCCCGGTCGCGCTGAAATCCAAGACCTCGTTCCCCTTCGGGGTCTGGTTTGCCAACTCGACTACGCTGTACGTTGCCGATGAAGGCAACGGTGACAACACCTACTCCAACGGCATGTACACCACGGCTGCTTCCTCGAAGACAGCCGGCTTGCAAAAGTGGATCTTTAATTCCAACACCGGGCAGTGGAACCGGGCTTACGTCTTGCAGTCCGGATTGCAGCTGGGTGTTCCGTACACCGTCACGAATTACCCGACTGGAAACAACCCAGCGACCGGGCTTCCGTGGTCTCCGGGAACGGACGGCCTGCGTAACGTCACCGGCATCGTGAACAACGACGGCACGGCGACGATCTACGCCGTCACCTCGACGGTCAGCGGAAACGGCGATCAGGGCGCAGACCCGAACAAGCTGATGGTCATCACCGATCAAATCAGCGCTACCTCTCTGCCACCGGATGAGAGCTTTTCCACCTTTGACAGCGCCAACAACCTCGAGGTTCTGCGGGGAGTTTCCTTCACGCCCGCCATCCAGGACCGCTAACCGAACGGCCGGGTTGCCCTGATCCACGCCCGGTACTAACAGCGATGGCGGGACACAATCCAGTGTCCCGCCATTCTTCCTGCATCGAAAACGCGGCGAACCGGTTGCTCTATGAATTCTTGGGGGGCTTCATTAGGCCTTCCTGCTCCAGACAACGCTGGATGGCCTCCCAGACCCGCGGGCTGGGATCTACCATGGGCACCAGCAGCTTGGCCCGTTCGGCGATGTAGCCCAAATCAGCAACCAGGTCAGCACACACCTCGCAGGTCGCAAGGTGCTGCTGTTCTTCGTTGGCGCCCCCCCCGTCAATAATGTAAGGCAGGGCCTTTTGAAACTCGGCACACGTCATAACTCTCTCCCCGGGAAATCCGGCGTGACGCAATCACTCGAAGTGGGTAAGAATTGGTTGTCTGTCGCTAAGGACTTGATTCGCCCCTCCCACTTTGCGGACTCCCGGCACCTCGCCTTGCGAGATGCTCTTCCCTATCTCCTTGCTGCTCTCTCCGCCTGGCTCAGCTTAAGAAGTTCGCGCAGTTTCATGCGTGCTTTATGAAGCTGTGACTTGCTATTGCCGACAGAGCAGCCCATCATCCCGGCAATCTCATTGTGTTCGTAGCCTTCAACATCGTGCAACACAAATACAAGACGGTATCCTGGCGGCAAGCTCTCAATAGAGCGCTGCAGGTTCACGCGATCGATGCAGCCGGCCAGCACATTGTCACGCGCTCCCACATCCTTTTTCGGCCCATCTTCCTGAGGCTCCAGAGTTTCCTCGAGCGATACCTCCGGCAGACCCTTCTTGCGCAGATGCATAAGCACTATGTTCACCGTAAGCCGGTGCAACCAGGTGGAAAATGCTGACTCGCCACGGAAAGTTGCAATCTTCCGAAACAGTTGCATGAAGGCTTCTTGCGTCAGGTCCTCCGCTTCCGCGGTGTTGCCTGTCATCCGCAAACAGAGGGAATAGACCCGCCGTTTGTGAAGGCCATACAAAACTTCGAAGCTCTCGGCGTCGCCCTGTTTGGCGCGGTCGATCGCTTCCTGTTCGGACATGCCGCCCGCCAATATTTTCTTCGCAGTGGTCAATATCTTATCTATCTTTGGCCCTAAAGCGATTGCTGCGTGGTTTGATGCAAGAAACCTGTGCCACCGTTGCCTATGTGTAGAAGTTAGTGAAAAAAATGACTTGGCTCAAAACTCTAGCGGGCTGAGAGTGGACGGCTGGCCGCCAGGCCAGGCCACCAGGTGAATTCCACCGACGTTGTGACGTCGCGCTGGCGGTTTGGAGCCACCACCGGTTCTAGCCAGGATTCATACTGGAGAAAAGCTTTCAACTGGAGCTCTTTGCGAATTCTGAGCATGGTGGAGACGGTGGCGTCCCATTGTGTGCTTCCTCCGGGAATGAAGTCCTTGGATATCTTGGCGTAGCGAAAGCTAGCCTGAACGTTGCTCTGCGGACTGATCGAATAGGTGCTCCACGCCTGATAGCCGTTGCCTTCGCGGCCTACCCAGCTTCCCATCAGGTTTCCATTGTTGAGATACAAATCGTGGTAAACAACTTCGTAGTAGAGGAATTGCCCGTGTTGAACGGTTCCGGCTGGTGCGTCGGTGTAAGCTGCCTCGGCCCGGAAATCGAGCTTGGGAAATTTGGGAAAGCGCGTCAGGTAAATTCCGGGATTGACGCCCGCACGAGCACGAGGCACCGCCGAAACGTTGTCGTGCACAATCGAATTGCTGTAGAGCGTCAAATAATGGTGCAACTTCGGCACCCTCCAGGTAAAGTCGAACTCGGCGTGACGGGCGCCGGGATCGTTGCGCGAAAACTTGACGCTTAATGGCACGTTCTGGAAGCTGGTGAAGCTGTTCCAGAAGGAGCCGAAGGTGAGGGGGACGTGTCCCTCACCGGCAAATACCACCGTGCGTGCATATGCCAGCTCCACGTCGGGAATTGGTTTGCAGCTGATCTTCTGGCCATACATGTACGGCCCGGGGGGATAGTGATGATCGGCGAGCGCGCCGAAGAATTGGTCCGTCTCGATAGGGCCCAATACCTTCGATACAACTGGAATATAAACCGGTGAGTTCTGTTTGAACCGCATCATCCAAAAAGGGGTCGCATTGTCGCTCATCAGCAGCGCGCCGCCTTCGCCCGGCCCCCACCACAGACTTTGCTTGCCGACCGAGAAGTCGGTGCCGGCAAACTTCATCGCGACGTAGGTGTCGAGTAACTGGAAGCGGTCGATGGTGGCGAATGGAGTCGGCGGCAGCAAGGGGTTCGCATCAACTTCAGCGATGACGGAGCGTTCCAAAAGCGTATAGGCCGGCGCCGACGGAGTGTGCTGGTATTCTCCCGACACATAAAATGCGAATCGGCCATCCTCGGCCCGAGCGCTGAATCCGGTGAAGCCGTTTACGCCTTGCTGATATGGCCGGCCCTGAATGTTGATGAGCGTCTGTCCAAAGTGATAACTATCGTTAAGGGGTTTGCCGGCGATATCCAGGGTCTGGGTGTAAAGTGTGTCCAGACGAATCGACGCCGTGGGCCTCCCTTCCAGGGCTTCCAGTTCCTCGGCGAACTCCGCGTCAAGATACTTCTGCAACTGCGCGATCTGTGGCGGCAAGTCGCCGTGGCCTTCCACTTTGTCATGCATCTCGACCATCATGCGGGCGCACGCCAGTCTAGTCCACGGTCGTAGACCCATCATAGCCAGGCTGATGTACTTCCGCGCAATGAGCTTCTCCATGGCGGGATAAACCCAACTGTCCAGCGGAACGTATGTGCTGGCCAGAGTCCCCGGACGCACCACCGAAGTTTGCTCGGCAACGATCTTAAGGTCGTCATCAATCTTGCGGTCATGCCGCTCATTGAAGACGTGGCGGCCGACCTGATACCCGATCAGCCCGCCAACGAAGATGTCGGAAAGGAAGTGCTGGCCTGATGCCGCTCGCGCCATGCTGACCGCTGCCGCCAGTCCGTAGGCGCCAAATTCAGCGTAGGGGTTGGGGTATTCCCGCGCCACGACTGACGCGAAAGCAAACATCAGGGCCGCATGGTTCGAGGGAAAGGAGTTCCCGCCATCAAAAAAAACGTTCTGGTAGTTCGACTGATAGGGGCGCAGGCGTCCAATGCTATAGCGGATGCCGAACTGCAACGGCAGGACATCCAGCATGGCTTCGGTCGCCAGCACGCCAGTCTCGCGCATGCGATCATTGTTGGTCATGCGCCCCCAGAAGTAGCTGACGCCCGTCAGTCCGGCGGCGGCCGCCACTCCTGCGTCGGAAAAAACGTTCAGGGCATGATCGTGCGAGTTCTTCATGGCGTAGGAGCTCGCCGGGTCGGTCGCAAACAGGCCCGCCGCGATTCCGGCAGAGGGCACCAGCCACTTGAAATCCCCACCGTTTAGGTGAAACGGGCTGGTGAAAATGTCTTTCTGGTCCTCCGCCAGGTGTTGGAAGAATCTTGTCTCGTTGGGATGAGGGGTGGGCGCGTAGAAAGGATCAGGCGCCGGGTTCGGGGGACTCGGGGCTGCCACTGGCGAGGAGGGCCCTTGCGAAGCCGGGCCGCCGGTTTGCGCGGAAGACTGCTGCGCAGCCGCAACGATGCTCAACGCGGCGGTCAACACCAGACAGGAGAGAATTGCCCGAAGCTCGGTCTTTGCGATCGCCATTAAGCGCTTGAAACCTGTCCGTGTTTTATTCATTGCGCGCCCTGCGCCGGAGAGGGCTCCGGTTACGCTTCACGCAGAAGCTGCGTAGTAGGCGCAAATTCGAGTGAGTGCAGTCACTACGTTGGAGACGTCCTGAACCGACATGGCGGGCGAAAGCGGCAACGACAATGTGCGCTCCCCTACAAACGTCGCGTTGGGAAAGTCTGAATCTACAAATCCAAACTGCTTCTTGTAATAGGGATGCTGATGCACCGGAACGTAGTGGATACCAACCCCAATGTTCTCTGCCTCAAGGGCCGCAACGATTTCCGTGCGGCCGACGCTCAGCTCCTCCAGCACGAGAAGCGGCGTGTACAAATGGTAGGCATGCCGCGACTCGGGCCCGGTGGCCGGCGGCAACAAGAGTGGAAGGTCCTTTAGTTGAGCGTTGTATTGCGACCAAACGAATTCACGCCGTCGCCAGTGGTCCTCAATTTTCGCCAGTTGCGGTAGCCCGAGCGCTGCCGCCAGGTCGGTCATGTTGTACTTGAAGCCCGCTTCGATCACCTCGTAGCCGCTGGGCCCGCCTTCGAACCGACTCCACGCGTCGGCGGTCATGCCATGTAGAGATAGGACCCTGGCCTGCTGAAACAGTTCCGGGTCGCGGGTTATGACCATGCCTCCGTCACCGGTGGTGACGCTCTTGGTGGGGTAAAAGCTAAAGCAGCCGGCATCGCCCATCAACCCCGCCGCGCTCCCGCGATAAGTGGATTCAATGGCGTGCGCACAATCTTCAATGACGCGTAAGCCGTACTTGTGCGCGATCTCGAGGATCGGATCCATGTCGCAAGTACGACCGCACATGTGGACCACGAGAATTGCCTTGGTCCGCGACGTGATCCGACTCTCGATCTGCTCAGGATCGATGTTCAATGTGTCTGGGCAGCAGTCCACCAGTACCGGCGTAGCACGGGCGTGGACGATAGAGTGAACGGTGGAGCAGAAGGTCATCGCGGGAGCGAGCACCTCATCACCGGACCCGATTTCCAGGGCAGTGAGAGCCAGGTGAATCGCTGCGGTTCCGCTGCTAACGGCCAGCGCGTAGGGTGCGCCTCTGTAGAGCGCAAACTCCTGCTCAAAGCGCTCGACACGCGGCCCCAGGCCAATCCAATTGCTGCGGATACACTCGGCGACGGAAGCGATCTCCTCCTCGCCCAGTACAGGAGCACCAAAAATCAGGCGGTTCGCGCGCGAGCGAACAGGCGTTCCACCCGCAATTGCCGGCAGACTGTTCGCGGGGTGTTGTCGTGCTATTTTTTCTTCCGCGAGGGAAGTACGTTTCATTGCAATGGTCTGTAGGAGATTAGAGTAACCGGATTATAACTGATGAGAGTAAGCTGCGAAGTGTCATGCCGCTGGTCAGCGTAATCATGAACGTTCGTAACGGGGCTTCCACCTTACGGGAGGCCCTGGATAGCGTCGTGGCGCAGACCTTCGCCGACTGGGAGCTCATCGTTTGGGACGACTGCTCTACCGATGACAGCGCAACCATCGTCGCGCAATATTCCGACCCGAGAATTCGTTATTTCCTCTCCTCGGAATTAACGTCGCTGGGCTTAGCGCGAAACGATGCCATCCGTCAGGCGCAAGGCGAGTGGTTAGCCTTTCTCGATCAAGATGACCTGTGGTTGCCGCGCAAGCTTGAGATGCAGATGGCGCTTGCGGATCATGCAATCGGAATCATCTACGGACGCACCGTCCGGTTTTATCCCAACGGCAGGGAGCGCGACTACGACCAGACACACGAGTTCGAGCCACTGCCGGAAGGCGACATTTTCACGCAACTGTTTTCGAAGGGCTGTTTCATCGCCATGAGTTCGGCGGTCTTTCGCCGCTCCGCGATCGAAGAGATTGGCGGAATACCGGAAAACATTGCCATCATTCCGGATTACTCCCTCTATGCTGCGGTAGCGCGCCGCCACCAGACACGGGCTGTCCAGGACGTCGTCTGCCGCTACCGTATGCACAGCAGCAACATGTCGCGGCTGACGGTCATCGCAATGCACCAGGAAGTGCTGTGGCTGGTGAGCTACTGGGCCGGGTCCCTTGACGCGCAGACCGTGGCACAATGCCGCAAGCAGCACTCCACCGCGATCGCACTGGAGGAGATGCGGACACCCAACACTGCCGTTCACGGGATTACACGGCTCTTGCGCGAGGGGTCAGTCGCATCGCAATTGAAACGGCCATTCATGTTCGCGTTTCACATCGTGCGGCGAAACGTGCGCTCTCCCTATTGGAAGACATCGAGCACTAACATGATCGAGCCTGTCTCCGTGGCTACCGGTGGCGCTCGCTCAACCCGGCCGGAAGAATGATCACGCCCACACCGGCGCTGTAATCGAATCGCTTTTATCGGCACTTGCCAGAACTTTTTTCCTCAGCACGAAGATGAGCACCGCCAGAAATAGCAGTGCGTAGGAAGCTACCGTCGCCCAGGCAGCGGCATTGGCCTGAAAGCGCGGAATGAACGCCAGGTTCAATACGATATTCACCGTCGCCGCAGTTGCCAGCGAGTAGAGCACTGCCCGGTCAAATCCACGGCTCACCAGGACGGTCCATAGCAGGGAGAAGCAGAAATCCAGCGGCAATGCAATCAGTAGAATCCGGAAGAGTCCGGCAGCACCGAGGGTCGAGCCGTAGATCAAGGTGAGAATCCGCGGAGCAAGTATCCCTAAGATAAGAGCGGCGCTCGCAGCGAGAACAGCGAGTCCGGCCAGGGCCAGCAACAGCACGCCGTGCGCGTGCGGTCCAGCTTCCAGTTTCGCCAGAAGAGGGTAGAGGGTATCGGTGAGCAACCAGAAACCAGCGAAGATAACGTACAGCGGCTTGCAGGCGGCACTGTATCGTCCCACTTCATGCGTGGTGGTGATAGCGCCCAGCAGCAGGATGTCAGCGTTCATGAACACCAGGTTCAGCAGGTTCGACAGCCCCAGGGCAAACACTCGCTTCGGGCGCAGCTCATCGGTGGCCGATATCAGGAGCGACTCCGGCGGCTGCTGACTATAGGTTCGGCTCCATCGCAGCTTCCAGATGGCCCACAGGAAACCGGCTCCCAGCAGCGCGCTCAGGAGGTTTGCGCCGGAAATGGAGGCAATGGGGCGCATCGTGAGACGCATCGCAACGACCGCCAGCCCCACATAGACGATACTTACTCCACTCCGCCAGAGCGAGAGCACTCCAAAGTGTCCGAGGCCCCATGCTACCCAGTCCAGCGCGAAGGCATACGGCACCACTGCTAAATCGAAGGCGAGCACGCAGACTCTTGCGTCTGACGGAATAGGGCCAACGGCAGCGTAGAGCGCGCCGAAACTGACCGCAACCACAGTCAGGACCGCGCGGCGCTTCAGGACGAACGACACCACATACGAAACTAGTTCTGCGTTGCGAGCCAGAATGCGCGCTCCGATCAGCCTCAGGCCCTGATCCGAAAGCTCCATGACATAGGACGCGACGGTCTGTGCAAGGGCAACGATCCCGAGTACCTGTACTCCAAAATAGCGCGATACATACGCAAACAGGGCAAATGTCGCCATGCGACCGAAGACCTCACCCGTAGCCAATCGAGCGAAGGAGAAGAAGACACTTCGGATCTTCATCGGGGCCAATAGAGCGGTTGCAGCGACGCTCCGCAAGAATACTCGAACTCAGAATGTGCTCTAATTTCTTGTGCCTTTGGTCAGCGTCATCGTGAATGTTCGTAACGGGGCCACTTTCCTGCGAGACGCCCTCGACTGCGTAATGGCCCAGACCTTTGCCGACTGGGAAATGATTGTCTGGGACGACTGCTCAACGGATGAGAGCGCGGACATTGTTGCCAGATACAAAGACCCGCGCGTTCGCTACTTCCTGTCACAAGACGAGACGGTTTTGGGCGAAGCCAGAGACCGGGCCATCCGGCAAGCTACAGGCGAATGGCTGGCGTTTCTGGATCAAGATGACCTCTGGATCCCTACAAAACTTGAGAAGCAGATGGCGATTGCCGACAAGCAAGTCGGCCTAATCTATGGGCGGTCAGTGCTCTTCTGGTCTAATGGCCGGAAGCGCGACTACGACCAGGCGCACGAGTTTACGCCGCTACCGGAAGGCAGCATTTTCACTGAACTGTTCCGCAGTGCGTGTTTTATCGCGATGAGCTCCGTTGTGCTCCGCCGCTCGGCAGTCGAAGAAGCAGGCGGTATTCCGGCATGGGTTGAACTTGCTCCCGACTACTATCTTTATCTTGCCGTCGCCCACCGATACGAAGCTCGCGCGGTTCAGGAGGTGGTGTGCTGGTATCGCATGCACGACAGCAATATGTGGCAGGACAGCCGGCGGAAGGTATACCAGGAATCGCTGAAAATGATCGACCAATGGGCGGCGTGTTTAGAACCGGGAATTGCAGCCTTCCGCCGGAGTACGAACGCCACGGGTCTGGCCTTGGAAGAGATGCGCGACGGGAGCGCCGGAGCTGGAATCAGGCGGATTTTTCGCGACGGTTCAGTGGCGTGGCTGATATCGAGGCCATTCGTGTATGTCGTGCGTAGGATGCGGCGCGGGGTACAGCGTCCATTGTGGCAGGAAGGCCATCCTCAAACGCCACCCAGTCGGCATCTACTTTAAGTTTCGAATCAAACTCGCTTAAGCCGCCACCTCTTTCTTGGGCGCTCCGGGCCCTTTAATGACCCGCTTATCGGAGCTCAGGTGATATCCCACGATCTTGGTGTAATAGCGGAAACGGATTCCAAAACGCACGATCGCCTTCGACAGCCTACTCTTGCCAAAGTAATCGTAGTCGTCGTTGAACTGGATGAAGCTCTGACACTGCTCGCGAAGGGCGCTTAGGGCAATCTGGTTCATGCTCTGGCTTCCGTAGTGAATCACTTCAGCACACGGAGTGAAGTACACCTTATAGCCCTTCTTTTTCAACATATAGTTGTATGCCAGATCAGCCATGGCCCAGCGAAAACGCTCATCCAGCATTCCGGCCTGCTCCCACGTGGATCGCCGGATTATATAAGCCGTGGTGCCGATGCTCTCCACCGGTTGCGCCTTCGAGTAGTCGAATTCGGTGGTGTAATAGCGATTCACCAGGCGACTCTTGGGGAACATCTTGTGCCAGTTAAGGGTCTGGAGAAAGAACGTGCTCACGCCCGCAAACCGCCGAATGCAATGTTGCACGCTCATATCGGGATTCAATAACTTCGGACCGCAGGTCGCGGCGTCGGGATGTGCGTCCATGAAACGAACCAATGCTTCAAATGCATTCCCGATGAGTTTGGTGTCGCTATTCAAGAGGCACGCGTAGCGTGCTCGCGACATGCGCATGCCGAGATTGTTGTTCTTGGTATAAAAGAGGTTAACCGGATTCCTGACCAGAATCACCCGGGGAAAACACTCTGCCACCATATCCGCACTGCGATCGGGAGAGTTGTCGTCTAAACAGATGATTTCAAACGTAATGCCGGTGGTGTGCTTATAAACGGATTGTATGCAGTCGTGCAGCAAATCACGGGTGTTGTAGCTGGGGATGATGATGGTCAGGTCGAGCATCGGCTCGGTCATCCTCTTTTCCTTTCGGTGGGCATTGCAGGTTGGGCAGTGATTGTTCGGGATTTCAGTCGGAGGCCATATCCCGGTCAATACGTGCTGCCGTCTCAGGCATGAGACCGCGATTCACCAGTTCTTGAGTCGCGCGGACGAGTTGGTCAGGTTCGACCGGCTGTGTCTTCACCCACGTAACAAAGCGGCCAAGACCTTGTTCCAGCGATACCAGAGGCTCAAACCCCAATCTGGTTCTTATAGCCGTCAACTCCGCCAGACCATGGCGAATGTCTCCCAGACGGTACTGGCCAGACATGAAGTAAGGTATCTTGCTTCCAAACTGCTCGCGCAGCAGAAGAGCAATGTCTTCAATCGTCGTCGCGCAGCCCGAACCTACATTCAGGGTGTGTCCATCGGCTGCCTCCAAACCCAGCGAGAGAGCAACCGCCCGTGCAACATCAGTCACGTGCACGAAGTCCCGGCTTTCGCGACCGTCTTCGTAGAGGTTCAGCGCCATGCCCAGCCGCAGCTGGTTAGAGAAGATAGAAAATATTCCGGTGTACGGATTCTTGAGCGACTGACCTTCTCCATAAACGTTCTGCAATCTCAGAATCACAGACGGAATTCCCAACGCCTTGGTCGCGATGCGCAACAGGTCTTCTTGCGCCAGCTTGGTAACCGCATAAATGGAGGCCGGCGCAAGCTGTGCGTCTTCCGGCGTAGCTGTCGCCGAAATCTGGCCGCCGCAACTGGGACATTGTGGCTCCCACTGGCCAGAGATCAACATTGGTTCCGAGCGCATGGCAGGATGGACGACTCCACATTTCACGCAGCGATAGGCGCCTTCGCCATACACCGACCGCGAGGATCCGAGAATCACCTTCCTTATTTTGTGCCTGCGATTCGCCAGGTAGTCGAGCAGGTTCGCGGTGCCGCCAACATTGGTTTTGGTGTAGCGCGAAATCTCGTACATGGATTGTCCAGTACCGGTTTCCGCCGCCAGATGAACGACATAGCTAACTTCCGGAAGTACTCTCTCCCAGTCAGCAGGGTTGCGAACGTCGCCGCGATAGGCCTCAACCCGCGGATGCTGAAGGATCCCGTGCATCGTGATCTCGGGAACTTCTCCGTGAGTTTGCGGGCTGAGATTATCGAACAGCAGAACATCCCAGCCATGCTCAACGAGCGAGCGGGCAACGTGCCCGCCTATGAAACCGAGACCACCCGTGATCAAGACCTTACCGTATCTCACCTTTGAATGACCTCGATCTCAATTTCGCGCGCCGGAATGCCGACTACCGTCGTATTAGGCCCGATGGAGTGGATTACGACGGAGTTTGCGCCCACAGATACATTATCAGCAATTCGAACCGGGCCCAGCACCTTGCAACCCGTACCAAGCACAACGTTATTTCCCACCTCCGGCCGCAACGCCGGATTAAACCCCATGTCAAGCTCCTTGGCGCCCAGGTTTACGCCCGCGAATATGGTCGCATTGCTGCCGATCCGTGACGCCCCAATTACCGACCCTGAAGTGTGCGCAAAGAAGAGACCGGGGCCCACCTCGCAGCGGGGTGTGATTTCCAATCCGAAAAGCACAAGATTCAGATAGGTTAGTAAGTTGGGGACGAGTGGAATTCCGGCGAGCATCGCCGATCTGCTGGTACGGTACACGACGTTCGGCAAGAAGCGGTAGTGAAAAAGCCGCAAAAAAAACCTCAGAACATTGGGTCGCCGATCATGGCGGCCCGCCAGTTCGTACTGGCGAGCGAGGTCGCTATATAAAAGCTGCTTTAGCTGGGACATGATTTTCGGCGCTATCTACTGACACTCATGATAGAGCGCCAGCGTTTCTTCTCCGCATTTATTCCAGCTATATCGCGCGGCAACCTCGCTTCCCTTCTCGATCGCCTGCCGGCGCGCTTCTTCATTGTTCACAGCATCCAGCAAGGCACGAGTAAATGACGCCTGGTCCCGCGGGTCGAAGTAAAACGGAGCATCCAGGCACACCTCGGGGATGGACGAGGTATGGCTCGCCAGCACCGGACAGCCAACCGACATCGCTTCCAGGGGAGGAAAACCGAAGCCTTCGTACAGCGACGGGTACACGAACAACTTGGCTCCGGAATAGGCTTCCGCGAGAACACCGTCGGAGACAACGGGCATACTAATTACGCTATCAGTCAGCCCTAACTTGCCAATGAGGGCCCTTTGTTCCGGCGTGAGCGGTCCGCCGCCGAGCACCAGAAGATCCAAGGAGTCTTTCAGTCCCGTATCGTGAAACGCTTGCAGCAAGCCGTTGAAGTTTTTATATGCCGCCCGCAATCCGACAAACAGTATGTAATCACGACGGACCTGCGTCCGCAGCGTCACGGCTGACTTGCTGCAACGTGCCAGGCGAGCCACTCCGTGATAAATCACGCGGGTCTTAGCGGGGCTTACGTCGTAAAAGGACAACAGGTCCTTCCGGCTGGCTTCGGAGACGCAGACAATGGCATCCGCCTGCCGGTAGAGACGCTTCTTGGCACGACGGATTTTCCCTGTATCGGGAAACATTTCCGGGAATCTCTCGTGTACGCAATCGTGATGCGTAGCCACGATGCGCCGCGACCGCACCAGCGGCACGCACCGATACAAAGTGGAGTGGTACACGTCCATTCGTCCACGGAATGGCGCGACAGCGTTGGTGAATGCCTCGTTTACGATGTATCGCCAAACTCCCGGGCGGAGAGAACCGTCGAGTGACATTACGGTCGTTTTCTCCGATGCCAGGTTCTTAAGGGAATGGACCGAGCTGCCCATGCCCAGGAGTAATTCCACTTGAACACCGTGAGCGGCTGCCATGAATTCCATCAGTTCGTAAAAGTACCGGGAACCGCCCCCGGCATCCTGCAACGAAAAGAGCTGATGATCATAGAGCACGCGCATCGCGTCTAGGCGACCATCTCCGGCTGCGGCTGCGCTCCAGGAGCCAATTCCCGCGCGGACCGTCCCGCTACCGCTAGACCGACTAGCAAGACAACATAAGAGATCAACGTATTCACGGCTGCTGCTGTGGCGCCATATCTCGGAATCCAGATCAAGTTCAGAACGACATTGCCGCCGGCTGCAAGAGCGGTACACATCAGGATCTTCTTTTCCATGCCCCACGCGATGTAGGCATTGCTCAGGTACGAGGTCAGGAAATCAAGCGGTATGGCCCACGCGAGCAGCACCAGCAGGGAACATGCCGCGAGGAACCCCTGACCGAACAGCAAAGTGATGAGGGGGCGGCGCGAGAGTGTCAGGGCAACGGCTATGGCCGCTCCGGCCCCCAGCAATGACAAGAGAATTCCAGGCCTTAGCATTCGGGCTCGCTGCTCCATGCCTTGCCGGCTGAGTTGAGGATAGAGAACCTGAGTGAGCAAGTAGTACGTGTACAGCACCTGGTTCATCACCCGGTAGGAAGCGCTATAAAGACCAACTTGATGGGGATTGGACATGACGCCGAGCATCAGCATATCAATGGTGTTGAACGCCAGGTTGCACAACCAAGCCATACCCATGATGCTGGTGTGTCGCCATGCAAGCGATTCGCGTATTCCGGCGAAAGGTACGCGCTGTTCTTCCTCCGGCGACTTATGCTGCCGCCACCACAACCAGAAAATTACCCCTTGCAACACGTTGCCAGCAGCATTGCCCAAGACGAGCCACCATAGAATGTGCTCACTCTTGCCTCCTATCACGAGGAATATCAGGATTGTTGCAGGCACAATCGCACGAGCGATGCCGACAAGGTGCAAGTGCTCTTTACCCCACGCCGCCCAATCCAGGGAGACCGCATGTAGAGCGGAGATCGCCGCGAAGAAAAACAGGAAAGCTTTGAGGTCCCAGGACAGTTTCGCAGAAACGGCATAGAGCAGAAGACAAGGCACATAAATGCCAGCCATCATGATCCGCCGTTTCTGGATCCGGGCAACAATGTAGTTCGCTGCCTGTGGATGGGTAGCCATCAAGCGTGCCCCAACGAATTGCAAGCCGAAGTCGATCAACGGCTTTGAGTACTGAGCTACGCCAAGGGCAAGGGCGTACACACCCACCACCGCTACGCCGAAGCGGTGAGCCAGAATCAGCAGGGTGGCGATACCACAAATCCGCGCCAGGAACTCGCCCGATCCAAGGCGAAACATGTTGCGCGCGAGCTGACGCGGTTGTAGTGTCATCGAGAAAACTCTTGTGTGGTCGATCGAGACAACCGTTTCATGTCGAACGGACCAAGAATATAGCCCCGTAATAGGCCACCAATGCGCCACAGGTAGATTTGGGCCGAGCGCAGATCACCCTTACCTGCACTGACCAGCGATCCTCCTAACGACCTAACCACGAGTACGGCCAAGAACCACCAGGAGAACCCATGAAGTCGCAGAATATAGGCTCCGCCCAGCGCATAGGTGTAGGTTCTCTGCCAGAGCCGTTCGGGTGAATGAAAACTGGGATGATGCACGGTGATTCCCGGTTCAAACCATATCTGGAACCCGGCTTCGAGCGGCCGAAGGAAATAGTCGAGATCCTCCCCCGACTGGTACTTAGTGGCTGCGCCGACCCCGACATCTTCATTGAACGTGCCAATTTTGTCGGTGACCTGGCGGCGGAGAAACGCATTGGGGGAGATTCCGCAGACCCAGATGTCCTTTTTTGTGCACCGGCGTGGGCTGGGAGGACGTCTGGGGCCCACCGCCACGTCGTTCTCGTCGCGCATCAGGGCCAGGAGTGCGCCGAACTCGGGATGCGAATCAAACCAACCTTTCACGGTATCGAGAAGGTCCTCAGGATACCAACAGTCATCGTCGGGAAAACAGATGATGTCCCCTTTGGCAAAGGGCAGACCCACGTTACGTCCCCGCGAAAGCCCGCGCCCGGAGCGAAGATGCCGAATGTCCAACTCTTTGTGCCTGGTGATGACCGGGACCAACCGGTCGTCAGAGTTCTGGTCGACCAGGATAACTTCAAAATTCTTGTATGATTGCCGATCCAGACTTACAAACAAGCGCTCCAACTCTGCGACGCGATTCAATGTGACTACGACCAGAGATATCATGCTTCACCAGGAGAGAGCTTGGGCACACCGATGCGCTGTCCTTGCGTTTGTCTAATCGAGGTCAGCAGCCTGTAGAGACCCCACCCCATAGCAAGCAAAACCAGTGATATGGCATTTCGCATGAGCACGGAGAACCAATCCAGGAGTTCTCCCCTGGGCATGATGAAAATATCCGGCAGAATCATAGCAACAACAAACAGGGAAAGAGCGTTCCTGCTGAAATGGTGCAAGAGGTGGAGACCAGCGCCCATCAACAGCGAGATCACGATTACTCCTGCGGCACCGCCGATAACGTAGGCCTCGCCGATGTAGGAGCCGCCGGTTCCACGCCCCAAAGAAAACGCGTCTGGATTGAGCAGCACCGGCACGTCAAATGCCAGTGCTTTGCCCCGAAAATAGTTACTGGTATCGTTGGCTACAAAGGCGTTTTGCAACTCGTGGAGCAGATACGAGGCTGCGTACGGGGCAAAGACTCTCCGATACTTCACACTCACCTCAGTCACGGCAAGCGAACTTCCCTGCAATTTCAAAAATTCCAGTGGCGCAAAGGCATAGCTCGAGATTTCGGCATCTTCACGCAGATTCTGTATGACGTCGGCGACAAGCACTAGCGCCAATGCCAGCAAGGCCAGGGCAAGAATGCGCGTGCGCTTCCCGGACTTGACCCTTGCGACATACCAAAGCGCCAGTATCAAACCAAATAGCGCCCCCCGCGATCCCATAAGCAAGATCAGGGAGGCCGTTCCAAAATACAGAATGGTTGCGGCGTAGAGGAACTTTGGCCGATATTCCAAGACGAAGATTGCGACAAATGCCGGGAAACTGATGAGCGAGACGACGCGAACCAATAGCGGCACCGCGGAGGCGAGACCACTGTGGTTCAGAAATATAACGGTATAACCACCGTGCTCTTGAACGTATTGGTAGTAGCGATAGTTCTTGAAAAGCTGAATCGGAAGACTGCCATAGAATAGCAGGTAGAGGTAAGGCAGATACCGGCGGTCCTGGGCCTCACGAGGTGGCGAGATCGGGTGGTAGTTCCATCCACAGGGTGCATAAATGCAGATTGCCGAAAGTACCAAAAGCAGTAACACTAGGCCTGCCTCATCCTGGGTTAGGCTGAAGGGGAACGGCCTTATCACCTCGACGGCGAGAGGGTCTGTAATATAGCCCGCGCAATAAGCTATCAGGCGACCGCCTTGGAAAAGCAACAGCACACACAAGAACAGGAAACATGGGTGGCGGCCCTGACCGAGGTGGGTCCACGACAAAACGAGCAGCGTGGTGAGCAGAATAACGGTGAGAACGGCCGCGCCATTCACGGTCAGCCATCTGGCCAGAAAGCACAGTGTTGCCATGGCAACCACCGCGAGATAGACCAGTACCTCGAAGACAGCTGCCGGCACGGCCAGCGGGGCACGTTCAAATGACGAAAATGGCGTGGTAAAGGTACTCATGACCGCGAAGAGAACTTCAACGAGTCCCACAAAAGCCCCAGGCGAGGCCCTTCGCTCGGATCCTGCTGTTTACGGCGCAGTACTTCCACCACCAGCACCCACATACACGCCAGCAGAAACGCAAGAACTGTCGCAACCATCACGATCAGCATCCGATGAGGCGACGATTTTTTTTCAGGTGGAACCGCTTTGTCCACGACCTGTACAAGCAGGGTGTCATTAGCTTCGTCAATTCGAGCCGCTTCCAGTTGTTTACCCAGGAACTCGTAGAGTGCCTCGTGGTACTTCAACTCGCGTGCCCGGCGAAGATATTCCAACTCGGCTTCAGGCATTTGGCGGGCCGGAATCGCGATGTTGCCGTTGCCTGCGGCAGTATTGGCGTGCTCCAGCTTTGCCAACTCGCCTCGCAGCCCGGCCAGTTCCACTTCAGCGCGCTTCAGGTCGGGGTTGTTCGAGGTGGCGTAGGACCGCATGGTCTGGAGCTGCACCTCGTGGCTCGCCACCTGCGCCCGCAGGTCGGCGATGCTAGCGATCATCGTCTTGCCCTGAGCGTCAGGCTGGAGCAGTCCGCTTTTCTCCTGCACGTGTTTCAGAGCCAGTTCTGCAGCAGACAATTCGTTCTGTTCCACTTTGATTTGTTGTTCGTAAAAGAGCCGCCGTTGCCCGGCTTCGGTGATGGCCAGGTTTTGGTTCAGGCCGTGGAGTTCATCCACATAGGCGTTGGCAATCTCGGCGGCACGTTTGGGGTCGCGGTCAGTGACCGAAATTGAAATCAGGCCCTCTTTGGTCGCGATGATTTCGCTGCGACCTTCAAGTTTCTTGCGGGCATCCTGGTAACGCTTTATCCAGTAGATCTTGCGCAGGTCAAAACGGTTTATCAGATTATCTTCGATGGTCCGGCTGGTAAGCATGGCCACAAAGATGTCAGCAGGGTTCTTCAATCCCAGATCGCCTGCACCCAGTCCGGCGATGGCCCCGATCTGTCCAATCAGGTTCAATGACGACGTTTTCTGCTGCGGCGGCAAAATCGTAGCCGTCGCCATGTACATATTGGGCAGCAGCAGCGTAACGATCAAGGCCACCAGCGCTGCCGCAAAAGTTACTTGCAGGATGCGCTTCTTGTGCTGGGCCAGCACCAGCAGAAGCTCGGTCACATCAAGCTGCGAGCGGCCGTCAGCGTCGAGGGTCGCTTCTGACGTAACGATGCCGTTCTCCACGGCAGTGCCCGGATCAGAGTACGGCCCAGATAGGTTTGGAGTGTGTGGCATTCGGATCAGTTCCTGTCAGGCATCAGCTACTTTAAGACATTGATCGCCGCGGCAGCCAAGCCGAAGTTGAACAGAATCTGCGACCAGTCTTTGAAGTTGCGCAGGCCTGCCCCCTTGTCGAGATTGGGCGGCACTATCAGCGCGTCCCCCGGCATCATGACCATGCTGTCGAATCCGCCTCCCCAGAATTTCGATGCGGCGTCTTTGCTGACCACGGCCCCGTTGGCCCGGACCACAAAGGCCCTTCCCGAATCCGCGTCGCGGGTCGGGCCGCCCGTGTTTCTCAGGTATGTGTTTACCGTCTTGCCGGGCTGTTGGATATAGGAACCGGGGTTATACACGTCGCCAAAAACACTCACGTCGATAGGCCGGTTCGGTACGTAAAATTGATCACCATCCTCGAGTGGAATATCGGGTATGCAATCGATCGTGTGGTCCTCAGGGTGAAGGTTCAGAACAATTCGACCATTCGCCCGCAACTGTTGTAGCTTTTGAAGCGTAACGTTCTCCGCCTGGAGAGTTGCGTTTGCCGCCGAGACTTCCTGCACGGTTTGAGCGCCTTGCACGCGCTTTGCCGTGCTGGCCGCCAGGTTCCGCTCGGCTTGGGCGACCAGCAAGTCGAGCCTTGCCTGCTGCTCAATGCGCGTGGATTCACGGGTGAACTGCGCGCCATAAAGGTACGCTGACGGTGCGAGACCTCCTGCCCGCTCAATTACCTCCCGCAGTTTTTCGCCCGGCCTTACACGGTAAACTCCAGACGCGCCAAGCTCGCCCTCCAGTCTGACCAGCCTAGTCTGTTGGCCTTCGGGCACTTTGATATCAGCTTGCGAGAAGATGGTAACGATGTCGCCTGCCTGTAGCACCACATTGCTTGACGGGTCCTGGCCGAGAATGGCCTTGCCCAGATTGAACGGAATCAGTTGCGTCGAGAGGTCCTCCTGGCTCATCCGCTGGACAACGGCATAGTCCCAGTCGATCTCAGGAGCATTGCGCTTGACTGTGTTCGCCGTCCCGGTAGTCCCGCCAACCTGAGGGCCACCGATTTGTGCGGTCAGCGCGATTGCATTCTGTTCCTTCCAATATTCGCGCGTAATAAGGAACTCGCGGTTGGGAATAAGATCACGGATTCGCATCCCGGCATGGTAAGGATATCTTCCGGGGGCCGCCACATTTCCGCGCAGAGTAATGGAGTTCTCAAACTTCGGAGATATCGCGGTGAAATTTATGATATCGCCGTTCGCCAGCGGATGGGCCATTCCTGTTGCGTCGAGCTGGACTTCCTCGACGCTGCGCAACTGATGGTTCACGATGTGCTCGATATATACCTTACCGTTATAGGCGGTGTTGGTAAGACCGCCAGCCAGCCTGATCGCGTCGGAGAGCGTGGTTTCGGTCTTGAGTTCATAGATGGCAGGCACATTGACTTGTCCCCCCACAGCGACCTGAGGACCGCTCGACCCGACGTAAATGACGTCTTCCGGTTGCAGCACTACGTCTTTGCTCTTATCACCTTTAAGCAGCAGATCGTAAAGGTCGAATGTGGACACGACCTTGGCTCCGCGCTTCAACTGGATCTCCCGCATTGAGCCCACCGGTGACGGGCCACCGCAGGCAAAGATCGCATTGGTGAGCGTGCTGAGAGAGCTGACCGTATACCGCCCGGGACTCGTCACCTGGCCAACCACGTAGATGTCAATCGAGCGCAAGGCACCCATGTTCACGTTGAGGTCGAAATTCTGGTAGATGCGCCCGATATGCGCCCTCATGAAATTCTCCACCTGTGCATATCTCAGACCGGAGACATTCAGGCTCCCAACTTTCGGCAGATAGACGTTTCCATTCCGGTCCACCTGGGCGTGAACATCGAGGTCGATCTGGCCCCATGCCCGGATCATGAGCTCGTCGCCGGGGCCAATGACGTAGTCGGCTGTGACTGGTATGTGGTCCACCGGAGCAAAGGTGCTGGGCACATTTCCAAAAAGGCTGGCGCCATAAAGGGGAAGCGCCTGACCGATCGAAGACTCCACCATCTTTTGGAAGTCGGTCAATTCGACATTCCGCACCGAACTCGGGGGTGTTGCCTGCGGTCTCTTAGGGGCCTTTGCCTGCTTCGCCGGCCCTTCCTCTTCCGGTTGCTGCTGCAAAATGACCGGCGCTTGAGGCGGCTGCACCGCCGGTGTCTGGGCCGTGTCTGCCGACTGGGCTGACGAAGACGCTGCGGCCGCTTGGCTTAGGGCCTGCCCAGCCGCGTGCTGTGGCATCCCGTACGCAACCTGAGAGAAGACCAGCACCAGGGAGAGGAATGCCCTTCCTTCGAGCAGCTCCAAGAGTCGTAGAGCCGCCTCATAAATTCCCAGTAAAGATCGGTTGATGTTTCGTGGTCGCAGAGACTTCAAGCGCGATTTCCCTCCGGACGGGGTCTCGGTTGCACTAGAGACCACACATATATTACTGCTTTGTAACATTCCACCATTTCCTGGCTCGCCTTTCAGCTTCCCTTTGGCTTCTGTTGAAGTCCGTTGAGCCAGAGCTGCGCATAAACCGGAGCCGCATTTTCGGCGTCCCACGGTATGTCCTGGCCCGTGAACAACTCATGCAAATTCAAATGCGCGCTCACGGCGCCTACCAAACCAAGAGTTGCAATTGTCGGATCCAGGTCACGAATGAGACCTCTCGCCGCGCATCTGCCGAAATAGGCGTTGACGGCATCAAAGATGGGCCCGAGATGCTCGCGGAAGACCTGGTCGGCCCCGGGCAACTCAAAGCGCGCCACATATAGGAGGCGCATCAATTCCGGGTGCTCCGACATATTCTCCACCATGAAGGCGGCCAGCATGGGCACGACCACATCTGGATCAAGGTCTTTCGCCATGCCGGTTTGCAGCTCGCGGCCAAACTTCAGGCGATTCAAACGAGATTCGGCCGCGGCCCAGAAAAGATCAGTTTTCTTGGCAAAGTAACGGAACAGAGTTACTTCGTTGACGCCAGCGAGACTGGCTATGTCGCGTGTGCTGGTGCCCTTGAATCCGTGGCGGGAAAACAGTTGCACTGCCGCCTCGACAAGGCGCACCTCGGTAACGCTTCTTTCCGCGGTTTTTTTCACGATGTCACCTTAGCTGAGTATTACGATGGGCCCAGCGGTCACGCCTTCACAGGCTCGATTTCGTCCGCATCGATTTCAACGGCGACGCTTTGCATGATGAGATCAAGGGTGAGGACCACTCGGAGTTTGCTTTTCTTACGAACCAGCACACCAATCATGCCGGCAAGGGCGCCGGAATGGATGCGCACTCGGTCTCCCGCGACCAGATAGGAGTGGGGCTCGAATTCACGCAGAGGAAGTCCCAAGCGCAAGGATTCAATTTCGGAGGTCGCCAACGGAGAAGGCTGGCGCCCCGAACCGACGAGCGAAAGCACTCCAGGGGTTTGAAGAACCCGAACATAATCGGGACGCTTCAGGCAAGCAAAAATATAGTTGGGAAATAGCGGCTGGTCCACGTTGACCCGGCACCCATTCTTCCAGCGCCGCACCGACCGGTAAAGAGGCAGGAAAGCCTCGATCTGCCGCACTTCGAACTGCCGGGCCACCGCTTTTTCATGCCGGGGCGCGGTGTAGACGGCAAACCAGCTTGTCGACTGTTCTTGCGCAGCACCCATTCGCCCAGCCTGGAGGTCACGCCAAGGGTCCGAGTTCACCATCGTGACGCCGATCGTAGACAAGGCTTCGCCCTCCTCACTTAGAAGCGAGGTGTTTCCCCGAAGACTGGTATCCGAAACACATCTCTCAGTGAGAGCCGGGAACGTCGCACCGCCTCGAAGAGATTAGCGACTTCTCCGCTGGCCGCCCTGCACAGTTGTGCTTGCGGAGATAGCAAGCGCCTACTTGTTCTCGAGTGACACGACAAGCTTCTAGCTTTCGGGCCTGACAAAACTGCGGGAAGCATAATGGGAGGAGACCTAATACGTCAAGCGAAATCGCGTGAGAACAACCATTAGCGCTCGGTGACTAAATCAAACCGATGTAAGTGCATACTTGCTCATCGCTTGCATCGCTACTGCTTGTAAAGCAAGGAACTATCTTGACACAAAGACGCCATAACAGGCGGCTTGCAGCCGTGCTAAACCTGCGCCTGCTTCCCCAACGCAAGTGAGAGCAGTGTCTTCTGTTCCAACTCGTGCGCCCTGGCCGAGCCGGTCGCTGGAGTAGAGTTGGCTGCGCGCTTGATACTGCGCAACTTGGAGCCGAGTATCCGCTTCAGGCGCGGAGTCACAAACGAGAGCGCCCCCATGTTGGCCGGTTCTTCCTGCACCCAGATGAACTCGCTGGCGTTCTTGTAGCGGCTCAGCACTTGGTGGGCGTCGTCCTCCGGAAACGGATACATCTGCTCCAGAGAAACAATCGCGGGGGCTGCGAGTTTGAGCTTTTTGCGCTCCACGCGCAGCTCATGAGCGATCTTGCCGGTGCACAGCAGCACGCGCTTGGCGTCGAGCGCGGTCTCGTCGGGAATGATGTTTAGAAACCGTGGACGCTCCAGGTCCGAAAGCGGCGATAGCGCTTCGGGATG
>Ga0074046_10000271_pt1 | contig 46455 bp, 37 predicted proteins | sample BogForMeECP23OM3_FD_94441 | JGI IMG/M metagenome (GOLD analysis project Ga0074046, IMG submission 94441) | Bog forest soil microbial communities from Calvert Island, British Columbia, Canada - Bog Forest MetaG ECP23OM3 | ecosystem: Environmental > Terrestrial > Soil > Wetlands ... | reverse complement strand
CTAGATGTTTGTCCTTCTAATCCGTGCGGGAGAATGTCCGCGTTTGGATTTCTTCTCGTTGAACCCGTTCAAAATAATGTCCAAAGTCTCCGCCACGGCAGCCTCGATGTCGATCTTCCCGTCATGCCGGACCCAAGTGTAGATGAGCGCGAAGAACGCCGCGCACGCGGTCAGCGCTGCAACCGTCGGCTCTGTCCGCCGCCGAAACTCACCGCTCTTCTGCCCGCGCCGGATAACCGCCGCCAGCAGATTGATAAGGTCGGCCGTGCTCTCGTCGTGCTCGCTAAGCACGCGCGGCCGCGCCAGCACTTCGCGCATCACCAGCCGGACTACGTCGGGATGCCGCACGGCGCGCTCGGCCAGCATCTTGAGCGCCATCCGCAGCGTCGCAGTCGCGCTGCCACGATACTCGCCAATCACAGCCGCGAGCTCGTCGTTGGCGCGCTCACCGTACTCGATAAGCAAAGCTTCCTTGGCCGGAAAATGTAGAAAAAAAGTCGCGCGAGCCACGTCGGCGCTGTCGCAGATATCGTCGATCGTAACCGAATCGAAACCGCGGCGCAGGAAAAGGTTCATCGCCGCATTGTAGATATCAGCGCGGGTGCGCCCTTTCTTGCGCTCGCGCCGCGAAACCGGCGCCTCGGCAATGGCATGAACACCGGAGCTGTCGATATACTCGGCCATATAACTAGACTTCAGTCTATTAAACGGCCGCGATGCGTGAAGCAAGGCCCTTCGCCGGATGGTTCGTCTTTGGCCAGTGCGGCACGCTTTGCAAACTCGGTCCGTAAACAGACGCGGTTCAATCCCCTTTGCCAAAAAAGAAGAACAAAACTGAAGCCACGCCAGAAAAGCCGCGCGTCGTGGTCGACTTCGAGCTGCTCCGCGGCTTAGCCGCGCAAAATTTCCGCGACCTTGGGGGCCATCCCGGCGCCAATGACCGGCGCGTCCGCGCCGGGATGATATTCCGCTCATCGCATCTCGCCGAAGTTCCGCCCGAAAGTCCCATCAGCCAGCTCGAGCTTCGCACCCTCGTCACGCTTCAGAGCCGTGCCGAAGTCAAACACCTGGGCGCGCCCCAGCCCGCCGGGCGCCGCGGCATCCGATGGGAACACATCCCGATGGGCGACGAGTGGTTTAGCGATCAAGGCTACACGCGCGTAGCACCCGAGCCCGGCCGCGAGCATCTCGCACTCGTCATGCACTTTCGACACGACTGGCGCCGCTTCTTCAAGCTGCTCGCCGAGCGCGACGTTTACCCCCTGCTCTTCCATTGTTCCGCCGGCCGTGACCGCACTGGAGTCGGCGCCGCGATGCTGCTGTCGATGCTCGGAGTCGAACGCGATCGAATCGTCGCCGACTTCCTCGAAAGCAACTTGGTCTTCACCAAGGCCCCGCTCGCAGCCGAGCAACTCGATCCAGTCTTCGAACTGATTGACGAGAACGGCGGCATCGAAGGCTTTATGCGCGAGGTAATCGGCCTCGGGCCCGCCGAACTAGCCATCATTCGCGAAGATCTGTTGGAGGATTAAGCGGTCAAGCAGGCAGGTAGCCGTCGCGCAGTAGTGACTTGGCGATGATCATCCGCTGCACTTCACTGGTACCCTCGCCGATTTCCGAGAGCTTGGCGTCGCGCATGTAGCGCTCGACCGGGAAGTCGGTGACGTAGCCGTAGCCGCCGTGAATCTGCACCGCTTTGATCGTCGACCACATCGCGGTCTCCGATGCGAACAGTTTCGCCATCGCGGCTTCGCGCGCGAACGGTTTGCCCGCATCCTTGAGCGCGGCGGCGCGGCAGATAAGCGCCCACGATGCCTCGATTCGAGTCGCCATATCGGCGAACATCCACTGGATCGCCTGGAACTCGGCAATCTTCTTGCCGAACTGGCCGCGCTCGAGCGCGTACGCGCGCGCTTCCTCGAAGCCACCGCGCGCGATTCCCGCCGCGAATCCGGCGATTCCGATTCTGCCTGCCTCGAGCACCTTGAGCGTATCCCGGTAGCCGGCGCCGAGCTCGCCGACGAGGTTGCGCGCCGGCACGGTGACGTTCTCGAAGATGACCTCGGCGGTGTCGGACGCGCGCAGTCCCAGCTTCTCGATTTTCTTTCCGTTCGAGAGTCCCGCAGTGCCGCGATCGACGATGAATGCTGAAACACCGTCGCGCCCGCGCGCTTGATCGGTAATCGCCATCACGACATACACATCGGCGACGGTGCCGTTGGTGATGAACATCTTGGAGCCTGAGATCGAATAGTTGTCACCGACCCGCGTGGCCTTCGTATGCATCGCGGCCGCATCCGAACCGGAACTCGGCTCGGTGAGGCACCACGCGCCGAGCTTCTTCGCCTGCAGCATCGCGGGGACGTAATGATCGCGCTGCTCGTCGGATGCGAACGCCGCGATGTGCCCGGTCGAGAGCGACATATGCGCGGCGCAGGTGAGCCCTATCGACGCGTCGTAGCGCGAGAGCCCCTCGACAACGAGCACTTGCGAGAGGGTGTCCGCGCCGCCGCCGCCGAATTTTCCCGGGAAAGCGACGCCGAGAAAGCCGAGCTGGCCCAGCTGCTCGACGATATGCCGCGGGAAGGTCTCTTCCTTGTCCCATTTGGTAGAGTGCGGCTTAATCTCGCGCTCGGCAAAGTCGGTCAGCGTCTCGCGGATGCGCCGCTGCTCTTCGGTCAGATCGAAATTCATCTTGAACCTAAGTGCGTGCGGCGACGTTCTCGCGCACCCACTTTACGATGTCTTCCGTCGATGCGCCGGGAGTGAAGATTTGCCGCACGCCCATCTCTTTGAGCTTGACCGCGTCGTCGTCGGGAATGATACCGCCGCCGAACACCGCGACGTCGCCGGCGCCGCGCTCTTTCAACAGGCGCATCACTTCCGGAAACAGCGTCATATGCGCGCCCGAAAGCACGCTGAGCCCGACCGCGTCGGCATCTTCCTGCACGGCGGCCTCCGCGATCATTTCGGGCGTCTGATGAAGCCCGGTGTAGATTACCTCGAAGCCGCCATCGCGCAGCGCGCGCGCGATAATTTTCGCGCCGCGATCGTGGCCGTCGAGTCCGGGTTTCGCCACCAGAATTCTGAGTCTCTTTTCCGCCATCGTCTAGATCCAGCCTGGGTCTCTATACACGCCAAACTCGGCGCGAAAAATGTCGGAGACCTCGCCGACAGTCGCGTCACGACGCACCGCTTCGCAAATCGGTCCCATCAGGTTTTCGCCTGAGCGGCAAGCCTCGGCGACGCGTGCGAGCGCTTCCTTGACGGCGACGGAGTTGCGCTCGCGCTTCACTTTGCGCACGCGCTGAATCTGCCGCTCTTCGATCGCGGGATCGATCTTGAGCGTTGCGATCGGAATTTCCTCGGGGATGGAATACTTGTTAACGCCGACGACCGTCTTGATTCCCTGTTCGAGCTGACGCTGAAAGTGGAATGCGGCCTCGGCGATCTCGCGCTGCGGATAGCCAGTCTCAATCGCTTTGACCATCCCGCCCATCTCGTCGATGCGCCGGATATAGTCGTTCGCCTCGCGCTCCATCCTGTCGGTCAGCGCCTCGACCGCATAGCTGCCGCCGAAGGGATCGATCGTATTCGTCACTCCTGTCTCTTCCGCGATAACTTGTTGCGTGCGCAGCGCGACCATCACGGCCTGTTCGGTCGGCAGTGCGAGCGTCTCGTCCATCGAATTGGTATGCAACGACTGGATTCCGCCGAGCACTCCCGCGAGCGCCTGGATCGCGACGCGGACCACGTTGTTGATCGGTTGCTGCGCGGTCAGCGACGCGCCCGCGGTCTGCGCATGCGTCCGCAGCATCATCGATTTCGGATTCTTCGCACCGAAACGGTCTTTCATGATTCGCGCCCACATCCGGCGCGCGGCGCGGAGCTTGGCAACCTCTTCGAGAAAATCGTTGTGCAGATTCCAGAAGAACGACAGCCGCTGCGCGAAATCGTCGACGGCGATCCCGCGCTTGACCGCCTCATCGACGTAGCAGATGCCGTCGGCAATCGTGAACGCCAACTCCTGCACGGCGGTCGAGCCCGCCTCGCGGATGTGGTAGCCCGAGATCGACACGGCGTGCCAGCGCGGAACTTTGCGCGCACAGAACTCGATCATGTCGGTGACGATTCGCAGCGCCGGACGCGGCGGGCAAATCCATTCCTTCTGCGCGATGTACTCCTTGAGCATATCGTTCTGAATCGTCCCGCCGACACGCTCCCACGGAATTCCGTTGCGCTCGGCCACCACCAGGTACATCGCGAGCAGAATCGACGCTGAGCAGTTCACCGTCATCGAGGTGGTGACGCGGTCGAGCGGGATTCGATCGAACAGCGTCGCCATGTCATAGACGGTCGAGACTGACACACCCTCGCGTCCCACCTCGCCGAGCGCCCGTTCGTGGTCGGCGTCGTAGCCCATCAGCGTTGGCATGTCGAACGCCGTGGAGAGTCCGTCCTGGCCCTGGCCGAGCAGGAAATGGAAGCGCGCGTTGGTGTCCTCGGCGAGTCCGAAGCCGGCGAACTGGCGCATCGTCCATAACCGCCCGCGGTACATCGAGCCGTACACGCCGCGTGTGTACGGAAACTCGCCGGGGTTGCCGAGCGCGTCGTCGTACGAGCCGCTGACGTCGTCGGGTGTGTAGAGCGGGTCGAGTTCCATGTCAGACACGGTCGAGAAACGGATCGGCCGCTCACTCGCCTGCTTGTAGGTCGTCTCGAGCCATTTCTTTTTATTGCTCACGGTACGGTCCTCGCCGACTCTCGCATCACCGGTTGTCGAGCACGCTGCCGGCGATCACCAGACGCTGAATCTCGGACGTGCCTTCGTAAATCTCGGTAATCTTGGCGTCGCGGAAAAAGCGTTCGACTTTGAACTCCTTGGTGTAGCCATAGCCGCCATGAATCTGCACCGCCTCGGTCGCGGACTTCATCGCGGTTTCGGCCGCGAACAGCTTCGCCATCGCCGATTCCTTGGTGCACGCCTCGCCGCGATCTTTCAGCGTGGCCGCGCGATGCGTCAGCAGGCGGGCCGCGTCGATCTCGACCGCCATGTCGGCGAGCTTCCATTGAATCGCCTGGTACTGCGCGATCGGTTTGCCGAAGGTCAGCCGTTCATTCGCGTATTTCAACGACGCCTCGAGCGACGCGCGCGCGATTCCGAGCGCTTGCGACGCGATCCCGATCCTGCCGCCGTCGAGCGTCTTCATCGCGACCTTGAATCCCTGCCCTTCCTCGAGCAGGAGATTTTCGCGCGGCACGCGCATATCCGAAAAGCTCAATTGCGCGGAATGCGCGCCGTGAATTCCCATCTTGTCTTCGACTCGCGTGACCGCCCATCCCGCTGTGCCGGTCTCGACGGCAAACGCGCTGATCCCGTGATGTCCCTTGTCGGGCTGCGTCATCGCGAACACGATCGCGACCTTCGATTGCGGCGCATTGGTGATGAAATTTTTCGTACCGTTGATCACATACGAGTCGCCGTCGCGCACCGCGCGTGTCTTCTGACCCGCCGCGTCGGAGCCGGCCTGCGGCTCGGTCAGCGCGAAGCATCCAAGCCAGCTGCCGGTCGCCATCTTCGGCAGGAAGTGGCTCTTTTGCTTGGCGGTGCCGAGCCCGAGAATCGGCCAGGACGCCAGCGAGCAATGCGCCGACATGATTACAGCCGTCGAAGCGCATTCGACCGCGAGTTCCTCGAGCACGAGAGAGTACGCAACGTGATCGAGGCCCGCGCCGCCGTATTGTTCAGGAAGAAAGATACCAAGCATCCCGAGCCGCGCGAGTTCATCGATCGCTTCGGCGGGATATCGATGCGAGCGGTCGGCCTCGACGCCGATAGGCCCCAGCTTTTCGCGGGCGAAGCGGCGGGCAACGTCGCGGGCGCCGCGTTGCGCTTCAGTGAGTTCGAGATCCATCCCGATCCATATGTAGCTTAGAGTGATGGGCCGGGTCGATAGAAACGCGCGCCGATTTTACGCATCGCTTTGAACATCTGTTCGGATTATCGCTTCAAGGGCTAATACCCGTGGCAGCGCCGACTTTCGCGGGAACGATCCGGATTGAACCGTTGGGTAGTGCGCGGAAGGTTCGCAGGGTTATCCGAGCCGGCGCGGCGTCAACCATCACGGCGCCGGCGAGGTCGGTGCGCATGAGGATTGCGCCCGCTTCGATGTAACGTTCGACGACCGCGGGTGATAAGAAAATGAAAGTTGTTCAGATATCCGTCCGAGATTACCGCGGCCTGCGGATGCACCGCCGCAATGAATGCCGCGGTCGAGGAGGTCGCGCTGCCGTGATGCGGCACCTTGAGTATCGTCGCACGGAGACTTGCGTGGTTGGAGAGCATCGCACGCTCGCCCGCCCATTCGATATCGCCGGTGAACAGCAATGACGCGCTGCCGAAATTGAATCGCAGCACCATCGAACTGTTGTTCTGCGTCCTCGCGGTGAGGTAGCCGCCGTTGAGCGACGCAATCGTGACGCCGCCAATCGACGCGACCGGGGCCGCCTCGTGCACCTGCACCATCGGAATTTTGGCGCGCGCGAAGTCGTCCATCATGCGCGCATAGCTCACGTCGACGCTCGCCACGCCGGTGCTCCAGAACGCACGCGGCGCGAAGTTCATCGCGATGAAATCCAGGCCGCCGAAATGGTCCAGGTCCGGATGGCTTAGCACGACGTAATCGACGTGCATGATTTTTTGTGACCACAAGTACGGCGCGACTATTCGCTCCCCCGCGTCGAAACCGCCGTAGGAGCCACCGCCGTCGATCACCATCACGCGCGATCCGGGAAATCGCACGACTGCGCCGTCGCCCTCTCCCACCGACAGGAACGTCACGCGCAGATCGGGATTGAAGAAGCGCTCGTAGGTCCAGTAACCCCCGTCAACCATCAACACAACTGCCAGCGCGATGGCGCATCGCGCACGCCAGCCAAACCCGGACACGCCTGCCGTATCGTCTGGAATCTCGTCGCGTGATCGTTTCCCGGTTATCGCAACGGCAAGCGGGGCGAGCAACCACATCATCAGGAACGCATACGCGATTGCGAGTTCGAGAATCGTCGGCGTGAAGATGCGAACCCACGCCAGTGGCCAATCGACGAACCACGCCGCCAGCCAGTTGCCGGCCGAGAGCGCGTTCGCGCCGAATAACAGTATCGGACGCGCGGCCGACTCCGAAATGAAACTCAATGCGGCCGCGATGAGGCCGCTGACCGTCGCGCCGAACGCCATGATCGGCACCACGACGGCGTTTGCGACGATTCCGACAATCGCAAACTGATTGAAGTGGTACGCGGTGAGAGGCGCCGTGCCGGCCATCGCCCAGAACGACACCGCGAAATAGCCGGTCAGGGCTTCCAGAAACCGCCAGCGGGGCGACGACGGTTCGCCGCGGAGCAAACCGATGCGTTTGCGGCGCGCAAACCATGCGGCGAACCGTTGCATCCCGAGCACGATTGCAATCACCGACGCGAACGAGAGCTGAAAGCCGATATCGGCGGTCGAACCGGGAAGCGCGACGCAAATGACGATCGCGGCAAGAGCCAGCGACGCGATCGCCTCGCGCGAACGATCGATCGCCACGGCCAGCATGTATGCGAGCACCATCACCAGCGCACGAATCGTCGACACGTGATGCCCCGCGATCGACGCGTACGCGCACACGGCCAGCATCGCGGCAAGCGCGGCAACCTTGTTCGCGTAACCGCGGTTTGCCAGCCCCGGCAACAGCATCATCGCCAGCCGCACCGCGGCAAACATCGCGGCCGCCACGATGCTCAAGTGCAATCCCGAAATCACCAGCAGATGCGCCATTCCGGTGCGCGCGAATGTCTGCCTCAGCGGTTCGCCGATTTCGCCCTGGTCGCCGATCACCAGCGCGCGCATCTCGGCGTTTTCAGGATAGGCAAGGTTTCGATCGAAGAACTCGCCGATGTGAGTTCTTATGGATTCAATCTGACTGGCCGGAAAGCTCGAACGATGTCCGATGATTTGAAAGACGGGTGAGCCGAACGCCTTTTTCGACGCGGTCATCGTCGCGTCGATGCCGTCGCGCGCCATCAGCCCCGCATAATCGAATTCGCCGGGATTGCCGTAGTTGCGCGGAAAGTGAATTCGCGCGCTCAGCCTGATTTCATCGCCCAGTTTGAAGGCTCCGCCGCCGAGCACCGCGATTCGCACATTCCGGCTCGATGCCAACATGGCGCCGCCCTGCTCGGCGGCTCGTTCGACGCCCACGTACAGCCGATCGCCGTATGCTTTGTGTTCGCTCTCGCGATATACGCGTCCTTCGATTGTAACGCGCGAACCTTCCACCATCGTCGCGATGCCATGTGACTCGCGCGGCGGCTCCAGCACGTTCGCAACGGCAGCGGTCGCCGCAACTGCGATCGCAAAATACGTGGACGCCAGACCCAACGTCCGTCGAGAGCTGAGAAACGCGAAGAGCGCCAGTGCCGTAAGCGCCAGTCCGAGCGACAACGGAATCGCAACGTGGAAATTGCCGAGCGCATCGCCGGCTATGATAGAAATTGCGACCGCATAGATCGGCGGCAGCCGTTCAAGCCGGATGACCGCCGGGATCGGAGGCCCGATTTCGCGAAACCTGACCGGCTCGAGTTCGACAGGTCGCGAGACGGAGCCTCTTACGGAAAGTGCTCCCGCAGCGATAGGTACGCACTCCTTTGCGCATCAATGGCGGCGTGCGGTCAGTGTTGACTCGAAGATTATGTACTAGCACAAGCAGATAGCGCGACCGCCCATGTGTGCTTTGGAGAACTTTTACGTCAATCACGCACGGGTGCGTCATTGACTCGCGCGCCGGCGTCATCGCCGGGAATCGCGGCTGAAGCAGGCGGCGCAGCCGATTCGTCGACGGAGTCACCGGACTCTTCGACGTCGAGCAACGCCGTCATTTCGTCAAGATGGCGGCGAATCTCTGCGGCCAGTTCGCGGTTGAGTCCCTTCACGGCCGCAATCTCCTCGGTCGTCGCCTCGCGAATCCGCTTGAGGCTCCCGAAATGACGAAGCATCGCTCGCCGCCGCACCGGTCCGACGCCTTCGATATCGTCGAGCACCGAACGCAGCCGGGCTCGCCGCCTCAGTTCGCGGTTGTAGGTGATCGCGAATCGATGCGCCTCGTCGCGAATCCTCACGAGCAGGAACAGCGCCGTCGAATTCTTCGGCAGAACGATAGGATCTTTGCGCCGGGGAACGAAGACGCGCTCCTCGGATTTTGTCACCTCTTTTTCGCGCCGATCGTTCAGCACATGCTGCTTGGCCAGCGACACGCAATCGATCTCGTCGAGCAGCTTGAACTCGCGCAGCACTTCGAGCGCGACGTTGAGCTGCCCTTTGCCGCCGTCGATAACCCACAAATCCGGGTATTCGTTTTCACGCACCGCACGCTGGAGCCGGCGCTTGAGGACTTCATACATGCTGGCGAAGTCGTCCTGGCCTTCGAAGCTGCGGATCCGGTAGCGGCGATAGAGATTCTTCTGCGGCTCGCCTTCGTCAAACGTCACCTGCGACCCGACCACCATCGAGCCCTGCAGATTGGAGATGTCGTAGCACTCCATTCGCTTGGGCGTGTTGCGCAGGCCGAGTTTGACGCGCAGGTCTTCGAGCATTCTCTCACGCGTCTTTTCGTTGTCGCGGCGCGAGGCAAAGCTCTGGCGCGCGTTGTCCATCGCCATTTCGAGCAGGCGGAGCTTCTCACCGCGCTGCGGCTGGAAGACCTCGCATTTCTTTCCGCGCCGCTCTGAGAGCAGCTCCGCGCGCACCGCGGCGTCTTCGAGCTCGACCGGCACGATCACTTCATCGGGAATATTGCGCGCTCCCGAGTAGTACTGTGTGAGCAAATCGGAGAGAATTTCGTGCACCGGAAATTCCAGGTCCTGGAAGCTCCATCCCTGCGTGCTGGTCAGCTTTCCACCGCGCACGATCAGCACGATCGCCTCGATGTAGCCGCCTTCGCGGTAGATTCCGAACACGTCTTGGTCGATTCCCCAGTGATGAAGTACGGTCTGGCGCTCGACGGTTTTCTCTATCGCGCGCACGCGATCACGGATTCGCGCGGCCTGCTCGAATTCGAGGCGCGACGCGTGATCCTTCATCAGATCGCGCATCTCGCGGAGCAGCTCAAGGTTCTTTCCTTCGAGCAGCATCTGCGCCGCGTGTAGATGGCGGCCGTACTCGTCGCGATCGACCGGCAAGCAGCACGGTCCGAGGCATCGCTTGATCTGATATTCGAGGCACGGCCGCGAGCGGTTGCGAAACACCGCGTCGGTGCAGGTGCGCAGTGGAAACACTTTGCGGATGACGTCGATCGTCTCGCGCAGGCCGTCGGCCGAGCCGAACGGGCCGAAGTAGTGACCGCCGTCCTTGACGATCTTGCGCGTTACTGTAATTCGCGGCCATGCGTGATTGGTAATCTTCGCGCTCAGGTACGATTTGTCGTCCTTGAGGCGGATGTTGTACCGGGGCTTGTACTGTTTGATCAGGTTGTTCTCGAGGATCAGCGCCTCCTTCTCGCTGGCGGTGACGATAGTGTCGAAGTCGCGCACCCGCCGCATAAGGAAACGAACCTGGTAGCGCCCGTCGCCGCCCTCGCGAAAGTATGCGCGCACGCGCGAGCGCAGCGCTTTCGCCTTTCCGACATAAAGGACCTTGCCCGCGCGATCGCGCAGCAGGTAGATGCCGGGTTCGGTCGGGGTGGCTGCCAGCTTCCGATCGATCGGGGCCGATTCGTCCTCGAGGACCAGCGCTGCGGGATTGTCGCCGCAATCGGCCGGCTGCCCTTTCGGATACTCGATTAGCGAGCCGTACCGAGGTCCCGTCGGCTTTTCGTTTTCATCTTCGGGGAGCATGGCCGCTACTATATCATCGCCACCGGTATCGGTTTCTCTGCGAGTGCCAGACACGGCAAGGAGAAATTTATGCCATATGTAGTGGTTTTGGGTTTGTTGCCCTCTAGGCGTAGTTTCGTTCCGTCAAAATAAAAATTCGCATGTGACGGGCGTTACGCGATTTTTGGAGTGAGGCCGGACGATCGTGGGACATCCTGACTTATCGTCCATACGGTATGCGTAGCGCAGAAAATCCACCGGGGTCAGGCTGAACAGTTCATCCCTGAACTCGGGCTGAAAAGAAAATTGGACGCAGCGACTCAAAACCGGTACCGGCTTCGCTGAGGCGAAGCTGTCCGAGATCCTTCCTGCCGCTCGCGTCGCTCGCTTCGTCAGGATGACAGAAGGGGATGCAGCGAAACTCAAAATCGGTGCGCGAGGCTGTTCGAGATCCTTCCATCCGCTCGCGATGCTCGCTTTGGTCAGGATGACAAAGACTGCGCTCGCCCTGGCGCGCCTGGTGCGCGGGCTACCCGACTTCCCTGAATCATTGCTATTGAGATTTTGCGAGCAGTATCAACTACCGCGCGACGACAAGCGCGCAGGAGAGGCAAAATGGGCAGAATCCAGGGAAAAGTCGCAGTGATCACCGGAGCCGCGAGCGGGATGGGCCGCGCGACGGCGCTCCGCTTCGCAAAGGAAGGCGCGAGCGTTGTACTCACCGATCTGAACGCGCAGGGAGGAGAGACTGCGGTGGCAGAATGCGCCGCGGCAGGCGGGCGCGCGGTCTTTCAGCGAACCGACGTGACCAGCGAGGCGGACATCAAGAGCGCGGTCGCACGCGCAGTCAAGGAATACGGGCGCCTCGACATCATGTTCAACAACGCGGGCGTCGCGGGCGTTGTCGGGCCGATCGAAAAAGTGTCATCGGCCGACTGGGATAAAACAATCGCAGTGCTGCTACGCGCCGCGTTCCTCGGCATGAAGTACTCGATCCCCGAGATGCGCAAAGCGGGCGGCGGCTCGATCATCTCGACCGCGTCGGTGGCTGGCTTGCGCGGCGTCGGCTATCTCGCCGCGTACAGCGCCGCGAAGGCCGCGATCGTGAACCTGACGCAGGCGGTCGCGATCGAAGTCGGCCACGACAAGATTCGCGTCAACTGCATCTGCCCCGGCGGCGTCAACACGCCGCTGATACATCGCGGGCGTCCCGGCGCCGAGGAGCAATCGGAGAAGGCGATGGCGCGGATGCAGCCGATACCGCGCGCAGGGAAACCTGACGACATCGCAACGATGGCGCTGTTCCTGGCCAGCGACGAAGCCGACTGGATCAGCGGCACCGCAATGGTCGTCGACGGCGGCATCAACACCGGCAACGCGCGCTTTCGCCTCGCGGGCCTGCCGGACAGCGGCTTCTCCGGCCCGTCGTTTGAAATGTGATCGCGTTACCAGCTTGGAGTCGTGGTCTGCTACTTACGTCGGGGCGCGTCACGCGCGATGCGAGCCGTCGTAATCTTTTAAGCTAGAGGGAATCTGAGATGGACAGACTCAAGGGCAAAGTGGCTGTAATCACGGGCGCGGCGAGTGGAATCGGGCGCGCGACCGCAATCAAGTTCGCGGGCGAAGGTGCGGCGGTCGTGATCGCGGACCTTAACGTCGAGGGCGGCGAATCCTCGGTTCGCGATTGCAAAGAGAACGCCGGTCGCGCGGTCTTTCAGAAAACCGACGTCTCCGCCGAAGCTGAAATCAAGGCGCTCGTCGCACGCGCGATCAAGGAGTTCGGGCGCCTCGACATCATTTACAACAACGCCGGAATCGGCGGGGCAGTCGGACCGCTCGAACAAATCTCCGTCGAGGATTGGCACAAGAGCCAGAATGTACTGCTGCGCGGCGTATTCCTCGGGATGAAGCATGCGGCGCCCGAGATGCACAAAGTTGGCGGCGGCTCGATTATCTCCACGGCGTCGGTCGCGGGTATCCGCGGCTTCAACGGGCTGCACGCCTACTGCGCGGCGAAAGCCGGCGTCGTCAACCTGACGCGCTCGGCAGCGCTCGAGTTCGCGAAGGACAAGATTCGCGTCAACTGCATCTGCCCCGGCGGCATCAACACGCCGATCCTCCATCGCAATCAGCCCGGCGTGAAAGAAGCGATGGAACAATGGATGGCGAAGGCGCAGCCGATTCCGCGCGCGGGCCATCCGGAGGACATCGCGGGGATGGCGCTGTATCTAGCCAGCGACGACTCGGAATTCGTCACCGGGCAGGCGATGATCGTGGACGGCGGATTGACCGTCGGGAGCCAGTTCTCACCGAACGCAGGTGGACAGGACGCACCGTCGCCGATCGCACCCGGTACGTTCATGGGACCGTCGTTCCAAGGATGATCGACGAGGCGCGTCCGCGTGGACGCGCCTCGTAACCTAACCCCTAACCCCTTCCCCCGGTGGAAGGGGAACCGGATTTTGGTCGAACGGGCCTCGCAACCTGATCCCTCCCATGGTGGAAAGGGGACCAGGCAGAGCCGCGTCTATTCGCTGCTACTGCCGCGGATAGCCGGGCAGCCGCGCCTGCATCGCATTTGGATATTCGACCGGCAACGCGCTCGCCTTGTTGAGCGCTGCCAGCTCCGCCGCCTCGAGGCGAAATCCGATCGCGCCGAGATTCTGCTCGTTCTGCTCTTCGGTCCGCGCGCCATAGATCACCGAGCTGACGCCGGGCTGCTGACTCACCCACGCCAGCGCGACCTGCGAGATCGCACGGCCCCGCTCCTTCGCGACGTGCTCGACAGCTTCGAGCGTCCTGTAATTGCGCTCGTCGGCGAGCCGATTCCACATATCCATTTTCGCGAGGCGGCTGTCTTCGGGCGGGCGTTGACCCGAACGATACTTACCGGTGAGAAATCCACCGCCGAGCGGACTCCACGGAATTACGCCGACGCCTTCGTAGCGGCACAGCGGCAGAATCTCGCGCTCGATCTCGCGCGAAATCAGGCTGTATTGCGGCTGCAGGCAGTCAAACCGCGCGAAGTCGTGTTTATCGCTGACCCATAGACTCTTCATCAGTTGCCACGCCGTAAAATTCGACGCGCCGATGTACCTGACTTTGCCGTGACGCACGAGGTCGTCGAGCGCGCGCATCGTCTCTTCAATCGGCGTTTCGAAGTCCCATGAATGCACCTGGTAAAGATCGATGTAATCCATCTTCAGGCGGCGCAGGCTGGCCTCGACCTCCGACATGATATGCCCGCGGGAGAGGCCGATTTGATTCGGCCCGACCGTCTTGCCCATAAAAATATTAGCGTTGAAACGAACTTTCGTCGCGACAATCAAATCTTTTCGCCGCTCGCCGACAATTCGCCCGAGGATCTCCTCCGACGCGCCCGCCGCATAAACGTTCGCGGTGTCGAGGAAATTGCCGCCAACCTCGATGAACCGGTCGAGAATTTTTCCCGCGGTTTTTTCATCGGTCTCACGTCCAAACGTCATGCTTCCGAGGCAAAGTTCCGAAACTTTGAGCCCGGTACCACCTAATCGCCGATATTCCATGGCTTTTTCGTATCCTCCGCCGCCGAGTGTAATCCGACCGGCGGCGCGTGCAAATGAAAAATTTTTGAAGTTTGAATAATCGCTGAAATGAATCGTCTCAATAAATGGGTGCGCACGGCTCTGGCACCCGGCCGGTTGGTTTGTTCCTCCCCAACTAACCGGCTTCCGTCCGCAGCGTAAGCGGACGGCCGCTACGAACAGGCGGGCATTGGAGAGTCCCCCCCCTCTTCAGATGCCCGCCATTTTTCTTTTCAGTGAATTGCAGTTTGCTTTTGGTTACCGTTCTTGAGAGGCGGAAATCGCGCGCCAACTTGACACTGCGCTCTGGCATCAGTCATAGCTCATGGCTTGATGTTGTCGCGGTGGCTCAGATTGCTGGTGGTTGCGCCGGTTGTGTTGTTCGTTTTCGGAGCAATTCTGCTCAGCTGCGGCGGCGGCAGCAGCGGGACCAGCACGGCAACCGCAACTCCCGGCTTTTCGCTCGACTCCATTACGATCTCAACCGGCGCCCCGCCCTCGCCTACCTTCACGCCGACCCCGCCCCCCACAAAAACTCCCAAACCCACGAAGACGGCTACCCCCACTTTGACGCCGCGCCCGGCAGCAACGAGCACCAGTATCGTGAGCATCGGGCCGGATGGTGTGCCGACGGGAGGGACGGTCTCATTCAACGCAGTCGGTACATTCACGAAGAAATCCAAAATAAAGTACGAAGATATTACGACCGGACCGGCCACAATGTGGACCTCGACGGAGAACACGGTGTTTCTGGCGCCGCCGTCCGGAGACATGGGGGGCGAATACACGACCGGATTTGCGGGATGCGTCTGTATTTTTGCGAGCAGTTCGGGAGTGAGCAGTCAGCAGGTTGGCGTCGGCGTTTACGAGGATGTCGACACATGCCCGCTATGCCCGACTCCTCTGCCTACCGCGACACCGACGCCGAAGGCTGCCGGAGTGCCCTGGGCTTCGAGTACGCCGGCCGCATCGGCGCGGAGCGCGGGCGTTCTGATGTGGACCTTCGATCCGGGCGCGCTGTTACGCGGACGAATCGCGACCGGCGCGGACGGCTCAATTTCCTTCATCACGCGCGACGGCGTGCTGCACGGCCTGAACTCCTCGGGCAAGGAAACGATGCGCCGCGGTGCGGATGGTTCGTCGCCGGCAGTTTTGCCCGACGGGACTGTGGTCGCGATGGCGTCCAAGACAGCGCTCGCGGCGATTAGTCCTGACGGCGCGACGCTTTGGAATCTTGAAATTGGCGAGAGCGCAGGACCGCTCGCGGCAACCGATCGCGCGATTTACGCATCGGCGGGCGGCGACCTAGTGTCGGTCAGCGATTCGGGCTCTCTCAACTGGCGCGTGAGCGTGGGGCCGGTGAACACAGCCGCGGTGACTCCTGACGGAGTCGTGGTGGGAACTTCACGCGGCGCGGTCACTGCGCTGGCGTCGGACGGCGCGGTGGCCTGGACATTCCAGCCTGATGGCGGATTTTCGGGATCGGTTGCTTACGCTGACGACGTGGTTTACGCGGGCTCGGCCGGCGGCGGCGTGTATGCGATGGATTCACGCACCGGCAACCCGCTGTGGCATGTCAATGCCACGGAAGCGGTAACCGCGGGACCGGCAGTCGCTCCATCGGGAACAATCTTCGCGGGCGCCGACACTATCTTCGGAGTCTCCGCCGATGGGCAGCTCCGATGGAAAAATTCGACGCTGAGACCGGGCGATGCCGGGTTGATCGTGCTCGGCAACGACGGCGTGTTCGACGCGGCAACGGGCGACGTGGGCGCGGTGCTTACGGGCGACGGCAGCTACGTATGGACCTCGCGCAGCTTCGGCAAGATCACGACGGCCTCGTCATCGGCGTCGGGGATGCTCTACGTCGGGACCTCGACCGGCCGCATCTTCGCGGTTAGATAGCTGAAGCTCCGGGTAGATGACGCTATGACGCCGGACCGAAGATGATTTGATAGTTCTGATATACGCTACCCGTCACGATGACCTTGGGCACCGGGGCACCGCTCGTCTTCAGCTGCGAGGCAGCAAACTTCGCGATTGTTCCGTCAAGGTAGTCCATAACCAACAGATCGCCTTTGCTGTCGAATACCGCGCTAAATGGCCCCTCTCCGGCAAGGACGGCACTGTTCAATTTAACCGTTGGAGCGGGATTGCCAGAGCTGGCCAATTGACCCTTCGCATACTCTACGACTGTGTGCGCGCCATAGTTGGGAACCCAAAGATTTCCGTTCTTATCGAACGCAATTTCTCCCGGTTCAGAGATGCTGGTGCCGCTACCGTCGTCAGAGAGCACGACCGTGGCCAACTTGCTGCCGCCACTGGCCAGCTGGCTTTTGCTGAACTCGGCGATCGTGTTCCCTGCCTCATTGTCCACCCACGCATTCCCGGCTTTGTCGAACGCGATAAAATTTGGACCGTCCAGATTCGAATCGGAAGAGCTGATGACTATGTTGGGCGCTGCTATATTCGCGCTGCCGGCAGCCAACTGTCCCTTCGACAGTTCATCGAGCGTGTTGTTCGATTGGTCAGCCAGCACAGGTTACCTTGCGAGTCGAAGTTACAGCCGGTGATTTCACTGAACGTGGACGTACTGGTGATTATCACTGGGGGCGTCGGGTTCGGTTCGTGTGCGAGGTTTTTGAGTTGGGCAGCGGTGAATTTCACCACCTCGTCGAAGTGGATGACCGCCCACAGGTTATGGGACTTGTCAAAGGCAAGACCCGACACTTGATCATACGTGCTCAGCGCACGCGGCGTTGGCATCCCGCTCTTTTTGAGTTGCTTGGAAGTGTAGGACGCGATGCCAGGGGCCACACCATCCAACGAAACCCACAGCGTCGAGCCGCCGCACCATGCGCGCGAGGGCCACCCGCAGGCCAGCGTCAGAAGCGCAATCGCCGCCGCAAAGCGGCGCAAGCAAAAGATATTTCTGTTCTTCAAGTCGATTTCTTCCTCACTTTGAGACCTGGGTTAGGCTAGTAGACCACTCACCGGTTGAGCGCAAGTCAGCGTCCTGCCGTCAGACCGCATTTGCGCGTAGGTTCAGCCTATCGACTTTCCACTTGCCGCTTGACCGGGCGCGCCGAAATAGTTTGAAGATATACGCATGAGCGCGATCGACATCATCAAGCGCCGGCTCAAGGAAGACCGCATCCCCGAGACTCCTGAAGAAGTCGGACAGAAGAAAAAGCGCCCGCGCGAAGTCGCGTTCATGGACGTGAACCTGTGCTTCCCGTGCGGCAAATGTCCTGAGTTCTGCCCCGTGCAATGCATCGAGTACATGGCGGCCGGTTCGGTACCGGGACGCGGCGTGCAGCCGGTGCAGGACCGCTTCCAGGAATGCATCGGATGCTACATCTGCGTCGAAGTATGCGCGCTGTTGACGGACTACGACGCGGTCAGGATGTACGACAGCAACCTGGTCGAGGAAGTGCTGGGCGTGAAGATCACGGACACTCCTCCGCCCGAGCCAATCGCGGCGCAGCCATACGAAGAATATTTTTCAGAGGGCGGCCAGTATCGGCATCTAGGCAAGGGCTCGCGCATCCGCGAGAAGATGACCGCCGAAGAGCGCGCAATTTTCGCCAGAGAACGCGTGCGCGGGTAATCCTCGCCAGGTATCTCTACCTGCGCTAGGCGCGCCAGACTTCCGGCTTCTTACCCGTCGTCATCTCGGCCAGCGACGTCACCTCGACGCGATCGGGCGTTATCAGCATCAGGCCGAAGTCTTTCGACTCGGGCCCTCCCGGCCAGAACTGCGAGAGATCGTAGTCGAAGACCTTGCCGTTCCAGATTCGCTTTTTTTCAGTAATGTCTTCCACAAATTTCGCTGTGCCGGTGACCGTTAGATGAACCATTTCGACGCCGATTTGGTAGAAGAGCTCGACCTTGGGGTTCTTGTCGATATGACGAGCCTTGGCCGACGCGCGTCCGGTTGCGACCCACACCCGCTCGCCCTCGAAGGCAGGATGCACGACGCGAACCTTGGGCTGGGATCCGACGGTGGTGGCGAGATATGCCCAGGTCGCCTTCGTGGCGGTCGCATGGACTTTCTCCCAAAATTTTGAATCGCTCATCTGAATACCTCCAAAGTTTCGTAACACGCTCGCGGCGGATTTGACACTGCGCGGTATCCCGAACTACTCTGCAAGTTCCGCACGGAGAAAGCGCGATGGAACGCCAAGCCCGACGCGCGCAGGTGCTGCGCCACGCCAAGCGCATCTTTGCTCGCAAGGGATATCACAGGACCAATGTCGCGGACATCATTGCCCGCGCCCGCATCGCACGCGGCACGTTCTATCTCTATTTCCAGAACAAGAAAGACTTGTTCGAGGAATTGCTCGAGCAGGTCGTCAACGAGCTGACTCAGCGGATTCAGCGGTTGCGGCCGGGGGCGGGAGAACCGGACGCCGTCGATCAATTGCGTGCGAACTTGACGCGGGTGCTGAGCTACGTGCTGGCCGAGCGCGAACTCACCGACATTTTGCTGAATCATTCGACGGGATTCGATCACGAGCTCGACGACAAGATCCAGGATTTCTACGACCGGATCGCGGCGCTGATCAAGCGGTCGCTCGATCTCGGAATCGAGATGAACCTGGTGCGCAACGCGGACACGCGCGCGGTCTCGTACGCGATCCTCGGCGGAATCAAGGAAGTGATTGGGATGCTCTCGCGCAGCGATGACACGGACATCGCGGCGCTGGTCGAAGAAATACTGCAATTCGGCTTGAGCGGCGTCGCTCGTCCCGAGCTATTAAAATTCGTGCGCGCGCGAGGCGAAGCTGCAGGTGAAGAGGTCCGAAACGAGAGCTCTTTTTTTGAGCCCAAACTAGACTGACATGTCAGTTTACGGTCATAAGAAATCGTCCAACGGCCACGCCGCCAAGGCCTCGAAGCGTCGCGCGGCTTTTTACGATCTCGACGGCACGCTGGTCGATCTTAACCTGGTGCATGCGGCGATTTTCACCCTTGCCAACGTCGGAGAATGGAGCGGACGAGTCTCGTACCTCCTCGGTTTCGCCGCGCGAATCCCGCGCTTGTACATCGCGGAGCAGCGCGACCGCCGACTTCTGAACACCATCCTGTTCGAGGCGTTCAAAGGCATTTCGCGCGACCGTTTGTTCTCCCTCGGCGAGGAATATTGCGAGCGCATCCTGTTCGGCCATCTTTTTCCACGAGCAGTGGAATTGATCGAGGCGAATCGCGAGGCCGGGTTCGAGCCGGTGCTCGTCACAGGCTCGCCGGACTTCATCGTGGCGCCGCTCGCTCGTCAGCTCGGAATTGCCGACTTCGCCGCGAACCGATTTGTCTTCAGCCGCGGCCGCGCGACCGGCAGGCTGGCCGAGCCGGTGATGGCTGGCGACGAGAAGGCGGTCTGGTGCGAGGACTACGCCAGTGCCCACGATCTCGACCTCGCGGATTGCTGGGGTTACGCCGACTCACATTACGACACCGCGTTTCTCGCCAGGCTCGGGCATCCCGTCGCGGTCAACCCAGACCGCAGATTGCGCGCCGCCGCGCTCAGCCGGCAATGGCCGGTGCTCCATTTCGAGACGGCAGCGTCTTCGGAGCAGCCTTTTGATTTCGACAGCGACTTGGAACTCAACCACGACAGCGAACGATCGACGCGAGGCTCGGATGGCTCGGCCTGAAGCAAAACTCAAGGAACTTAAAACCGCGGAGTCGCGGCATGAGGTCGGGGCGCGCAGCGAGCTGGTCGTCAGGGTGAATCGACGCTCGGAGCGCCGCATCATTCCGTATGGCGAGGAATTTCTGTTCGAGAAGCTGCCGGTCGGCACGCGCGTCATCTATCCGCCGCCCCCGCTCGACCCGCTTGCCGACGCCGACCAGGCGATTCGCTACGCCCTGCTCCATCCTGAGAACCAGGACCCGCTGTTCGCGCAGCTCAGTCCGAACATGCGCGTGACGATCGCGATCGACGACATCAGCCTGCCGCTGCCGCAGATGCGCCGGCCCGACATCCGCGAGCGGCTGTTGAATCAGGTGCTGCAGACGCTTGCCGACTACGGGGTTGACGACGTCCACCTGGTGATCGCGACGTCGTTGCATCGGCGGATGACGGAAGCCGAGATCCGCCGCGTCGTTGGCGAGCGCGCGTTCAAGCAATACTGGCCGGACCGGTTGTACAACTTCGATGCGGAAAATCGCGCCGAGCTGGCGATGCTCGGCAAGACGGAGCATGGCGAGGAAGTGTGGCTGTCGCGGCGCGCGTCGGAGTCCGACCTGCTCATTTACTTGAACATCAACCTGGTGCCCATGGACGGCGGGCACAAGTCGGTCGCGGTGGGACTAGCGCCGTACCAGAGCCTGCGGCATCACCACAACGTCGGGACGCTGCGCGATTCGCACTCGTACATGGACCCGACGCGCTCGGCTCTGCATCGATCGTCGGACCGGATGGGCAAGCTCATTCACAGATCGGTCAAGATTTTTCAAATCGAGACCGCGGTGAACACGCGGATGTACGGCGGGATGCTGGACTTCCTGCACAAGAACGAAGATCACTTCACCGACTGGGATCGCACGCGCCTGAAAGGTTTTCAGTGGACGATGCGCAATATGTCCAGCGAGATGCGGCGCACGGTGCTGCACAACTACGCAGCGCCGTACGGAATGATCGGCGTGTGGGCGGGCGACACTGAGACGGTGCATCAGAAGGCCCTTGCGCGAGTGTTCCAGCAATACGCGGTGCCGGTGAAGGGTCAGGCCGACATTTTAATTGTCGGCGTGCCGTACATCTGCCCGTACAACGTCAACTCGATTATGAATCCTGTTCTAGTGCAGTGCACCGGCCTCGGCTACCTGTTCAACATGTATCGGAACAAACCGCTGGTGCGCGAAGGCGGCACGATGATCGTCTGTCATCCGCTGCGCGACGAATTTCATCCCGAGCATCATCCGAGTTACATCGAGTTTTTCCATCGATGCCTCGCCGAGACGACCGACGCCGTCGAGCTCGAGAAACACTTCGAGCGCGAGTTCGCGGCCAATCCGACGTACATCCATATGTACCGCTACGGCAACGCGTACCACGGCGTGCATCCGTTCTACATGTGGTACTGGGGCGAGCCGGCCCGCCAACACGTGGGGCGCGTTATTGCGGCGGGATGCGAGGAGCCGGAAGTCGCGGCGCGGCTGGGCTGGGAGGCGGCAGACACGCTCGACGAGGCAATCGCGATGGCGACCTCGGAGCTCGGTCGCTCGGCCGAGATAACTTACCTGCATCTGCCGCCGCTGGTGATCGCGGATGTCGAGTAGCAACGGTAAACTCAACGGGGCAGCAATGCCCGCGCTCGAACAGGTGCTCAAGGGCCGTCGCATCTTGCTTACCGGCGCGACTGGATTTCTCGGCAAGGTGTTCCTCGCGATCCTGCTGCGATGGCATCCCGAGATCGAGCGCGTCTACCTGTTGATTCGCGGCGACCGGCGCAGCAGCGTCGGCCGCTTTCGCCGCGAGATTCTCGACTCGCCGGTGTTTGCGCCGCTGCGCGAGCATCTCGGCGAGGAGTTCGATCGTTACATCGAAGAAAAGATCGTCGTCGTTCCCGGCGACATAACCAATGACGGGCTGCTCGGCGAGGAAGCGAAGCCGTTCAAGCCGGGCAGTCTCGACGCGGTCGTGCACAGCGCGGGGCTGGTGAACTTCGAGGCGTCGCTGGAAAAGGCGATCGAGGTCAACACCACCGGCGTCGCGAACGTGATCGAGTTCTGCCGCAAAGTCGGCGCTGCGATGATGCATGTGTCGACCTGTTACGTCGTCGGAAGCGCCGACGGGCATAGATACGAAGACGACATTCCCGAGAACTGGAGCCCGGACGGGCGCAAGTCGTTTCGGCTTGAGCGCGAAATTCGCGACGCGCTTGCGGCGATCGAGCGCGTGCAGGCCGAGTCGCGCGATCAACTGCGTCACGCGGAGTTTCGCGGCGACGACGGTGCCGCCGACGCGCCGCGCGAGTCGGCGCTCGAGCATCGACGCAAGCAGTGGGTCGAGGAACGCCTCAAGCACGTCGGCCGCAAGCGCGCGCAAAGTTGGGGATGGCCCAACACGTACAGCTACACGAAGAGTCTTGGCGAGCAGTTGGTGCTTGCGAATCGCGACATGCTCAACGTCACGGTCGTGCGTCCGGCGGTGATCGAAAGCGCGCTCCGCGATCCGTTCCCCGGATGGAACCAGGGCGTCAACACCAGCGCGCCGCTGACTTATCTCGCCGGCCGCGGCTATCGATTTTATCCTGCCAAGGCGGAGCTGGTGCTCGACGTTATCCCGGTCGATCTCGCGGCGCACGCGATGATTCCGATCCTCGCCGCGCTGCTGTTGCGCAAGCACAAGCCCATCTACCAGCTTTGCACTTCGGATCGGAATCCGCTTCCGATGCGGCGGCTGGTCGAACTGACTGCCCTCAGCAATCGCCGCGAGCATCGCAAGGACAGCGGCACGATGCGCTGGCTGGGGCCGCATCTGGAAGCCGTTGTTGTGTCGCAGAACACTTACGACCTCGCCAGCGACAAGGTTCCGCAAATTCTCAAGCAGGCGGCAGCCTTCGCGCGCAGCGTTGTCGGCGCGGAGAATCAGCGCGCGAAAAAGATCGAAAGCGGGATCGATAAATTCAAAGAGAACACCGACCTGGCGCGCGAACTAGTCGAGGTCTATCGCCCCTACATCCAGGAACTCGTTTATACCTTCCACGCCGGCAACATTCGCGCGCTTTACGCGACGCTCAAGCCGGCCGACGCCGAGCGGCACCCGTTTCGTCCCGACCTGATCGATTGGCGCGACTACTGGATCAACATTCATCTGCCGGGCCTGCGCCGACACATTTTTCCTCAGCTCGATCTCCATACACGCGGACGAGCCAAGTCGCTGCCGCGTCATCGCAGTCTCGTCGATATGCTCGACCGCGCCGCCGACCGCAACGGCTCGCGGATCGCGATGATCGCCCGCCGGCCGTCGGGCGACCAGACGCAGACGACTTACCGCGAGCTGCGCGACCGCGCGCATCGGGCGGCGCTGCTGCTGGCGACGCGCGGAATCAAGCCGGGAGACCGCGTGCTTCTGATAGGCGAGAACTCGCCCGATTGGGTGCTCGGCTATTTCGCGATTCTATGCGCCGGCGCGATTGCCTTGCCGCTCGACCAATTGATTTCCATTGAAGAGCTCGCACCGATCTGCAAAATCGCGGAGCCCACCGCCGTGCTGCGCTCGAGCGCGGTTCACAAGCGCTTCGATTCGGCGCTGGGCAATGCGCATCCGAAACTCATCGAGCTCGATCTCGCCGAGCTCGCACGGCCGTTCATCCTACGCGGCGACGCCAAGACTCCGCCCGCGCCGCCCGAGCGAAAAGCGCTCGCCTCAATCCTGTTTACCTCCGGGAGCACCGGCGCGCCCAAGGGCGTGATGCTGTCGCACGGCAATTTCGCGGCCGAAATCGCGATGCTCTCGCGCGTTTTTTCACTGGGCGCCGACGATGTCGTACTCTCGCTCTTGCCACTTCACCATGCGTTCGAGTTCACCTGCGGGATGCTACTGCCGCTCGCCAGCGGCGCGACGATTGTCTATCCGCTCGAGGTCGAAGCGAAAACGCTGTCGCGCACGCTCGCCGACGTTCGCCCGACAGCGCTGATTGGAGTGCCCGCAGTATGGGAGGCAGTACATCGGCGCATCGTCGACGAAGTCGAAGCGCGCGGTCCCTTCTTTCACGCCGCCTTCGACAACCTGCGCGATCTCAATCGCCGGCTCGACACTAACTCGGGCCTCAACTTCGGCTCGATCGTTTTCCGACAGGTTCATTCCGCGCTCGGCGGACGGCTGCGGCTCGCCGTCAGCGGCGGCTCCGCCCTGCCCCATCGCGTGGCCGAGTTTTTCAACGACATCGGAATCCCGCTGCTCGAAGGCTACGGCCTGACGGAGGGGGCACCGGTTCTGTGCGTCGCGCGGCCTGACGAACCGCTGCAAGTCGGCGCGGTCGGAAGGCCGCTGAACGGCGTCGAGATCAAGTTGATGCCCGCGACCGGATCGATCGGCGAGATTGTCGCGCGCGGTCCTAACATCATGGCGGGTTACTATCGCAACGAGGCTGCGACCGCCGAGGTTCTGAGCGACGGATGGCTTCACACCGGAGACCTCGGGCGCTTCGACGACGACGGGCGCCTGTACATCGTCGGCCGGGCCAAGGAAGTCATCGTCGATTCCGGCGGCAACAATATCTACATCGAGGAGCTCGAGGAAATTTACGGCTGCTCGCAGTACGTCAAGGAGATGGCGGTAGTCGGTTTGAAGGTCGGACAGGGTGAGCAGGTCGCGGCGCTGGTAGTGCCCGCCTACGCGCGAGGCGAGAGCCGCCGGGCAGTTGAGGATCGCTTGCGCAGCGACTTCGACAAGGTCGCGCGCGAACTGAGCGCGTACAAACGGATCAGGATTCTCCGCTTCACCGACGCCGAACTGCCGCGGACGCGCACCCGCAAGATCAAACGCGCCGACGTGGCCGCGAGCTTGCGGAGGATGCTCGAGGTTCGCGCGAGTGCCGCCGAGGATACCTCCAACTCCGAGGTCGAGACGTGGCTCGCTGAGGCGCTCGCGTTAATCGCCACCGAACCGGTCAACCTCACTCCCGCCACGCGCTTGATCGAAGACCTCGGCCTCGACTCGCTCGCGCTGGCGGAAATCGGCGAGCTGATCGGCGAGCGCGCGAGCCGCCAGATTGCGCCGGAGGAAATCGCGGACCTTCGCACCGTCGAGGACTTACAACTCCTCGCCGCGCAACCGGGCGGCAACGGCCGAGTGCGGATGCCCTCCTACGCAAAGTTCGCCGAGCCCTACACTGTGCATCTGCCGTCGCCGCTGAAGTGGCTCGGTCGATTTGCAGTGCGTGGGGCCGAGCGGGCGATTTTCGACGGATGGCTGAAGCCGAAGATTCTCGGGCGCGGCAACATACCGGCGAATCGCAATTTCATCGTCGTCGCGAATCATTCGAGTCATCTCGACTTCAGCCTGGTCGGCCACGCGCTTGGCGCGGTTGGCGACGACCTCCGCGTGCTCGCCGCCAAGGATTATTTCTTCAACACGCCGGCGCGCCGCTTTCTCGCCGCGAACTTCACGTCGATGATGCCATTCGATCGCGAGCGCGCTCAGCTCGAATCGCTGGAAGACGCGCTCGCCGAGCTGGCTCAAGGGCGCAGCGTCCTGATGTTCCCCGAGGGCACGCGCTCGGCCGACGGCGTGATTCACGAGTTCAAGAGTGGCGCGGGATTCCTGGTGCTGCGCAGCGGTTGCGACGTTCTGCCGGTGCTGATTCGCGGCACCCATGACGTGATGGGCAAGGGCAGCCTCATCCCGCGCCGCCATCCCGTGGAGGTTCGCATCGGTCGCGCGATCACCGCGAGCAAACTTCGCGAACTGGCGGCGAGTTCCGAAGGCGCCGGCGCCTATCGCAAAATCGCCGACGCGATGCGTTCGGCGGTCACCGCGCTTTCCGGGTCGCGCTCGAAATTGACGCCGGCCCTCAAGACGGAAACTACGGACGAGAATGGCGCCCAACCGGCCAACCAAGCGCGCGCCAAAATCGAGCCATCGCCCGAACGGCCTCGCGGGCACGCCAAAGCTTGATGCCCGCATACACCGCGCTTTGGCATCTCCTGCATTAACATGACGCTGGAATACTTGCCCGCCGGATGGTTACATTTGGATGATGGTGGACTGGTTCAGCAAGCATCCCGACCATGCCGCTCGGCCGACTCGCGGCCATCGCCGGCCGTCGGTGAGTGTGATTTCGGAAGAATTGCTGGTCGGCGAATATCCGAGTCAGGCTGATATCGCGTGGCTCAAGGACACCTACGGGATAACCGCGGTTCACAATCTGCAGGACGACGACGACCTGCGCATGAACGGGTTGGATAACGGCGAGCTCAGCGCGGAGTACGATGCTCATGGGATCGACTACGTGCGGACGCCGATCCAGGATGGCAGCGCGGACGCGATGGCCGAGCGGCTCGAAGCGGCGCTCCACGATCTTCGCGACCTGGTCGGTTCCGGTTCGCGCGTTTACCTGCATTGCAACGCCGGGATGAATCGCGCACCGACGCTGGCGATTGCGTTTCTACGCGCATATCGGCAAATGTCTCTCGAAGAAGCGATGAAGCTCGTGAAAAAAAATCGCGCGTGCGGGCCGTTCATGACGGTGCTCGAAGAATACTTCGGGCCGCGCGATTACAAGCCGGACAAATGACTTGACCTCGTCAGGCGCAGCCGGAAGTTTGCCGCGGGCGTTCCCGAGGCAGAGATTTCTCACGGCCTGCGCGTGGGGCGTACATCTATATACCGCGCTCGGGGCGGCGCTCGGTCTGCTCGCGATCTTCTTCGCCTCGCGCGGCGACTTCCGCGCATCGTTCCTCGCGATGGGCGTGGCGACGATCATCGATTGCACCGACGGCCCGCTCGCGCGCTGGCTGATGGTCAAGATTCGCGTGCCGACCTTCGACGGCGCGCTGCTCGACAACATCGTCGACTACCTGACCTACACCGTCGCGCCGGTGTTCCTTATGCTCGCGGCCGGCATCATCCCGGAATCGCGATGGGGCCTGGCACTGGCGTGTTTCGTCATGCTCGCGAGCATTTACGGATTCTGCCACACCGAAGCCAAGACGCCGGACAACTACTTCCTCGGCTTCCCGAATTATTGGAACCTCGTCGCGTTTTATCTTTACTGTCTCGGTAGCGGCACCATCTTCAACGTGGCCGTGCTCCTGATTCTCGCTGTGATGGTGTTCATGCCGCTCAAGTACATCTATCCAAATCGCACCGTCCCGCTCCGTCCGATAACGCTCACGCTCGGAATCATCTGGGGATTTTTGACAATCGCATCGCTGTTCATGCTGCCGGCCGTGAATCCGATCATGTTGTGGGCCGGGCTGAGTTACATCGCGTACTACTTCATTGCATCGTTCATGCTCCACGCACGGTTCGCGCTGAAGTCCAATCGAGCCGCGTCGACCTGAATGCCTGAGCCCAGGCTAAATACCGCGCCCGCCGCTTCCGAGTCATGGCTCGAGGTGATCGATTCCAATTCTCCTCTGCTCTTAATCGCGCCGCATGGCGGACGCGCAGAGCCGCGCACGCGCTCAATGCTGAATCCCAAGGTCAACGACCTGCATACCGCGGACATCACGCGCGGGCTCGCGGCGCGGCTCGGCGCGTCGGCGTTGATCAACGTCGCGATGGATCGCAACCGGCTCGACTGCAACCGTCTCTCGCAAATAATCGAGCGCGCACCGTGGCTGCTCGAAATGATCGCGGACCGGGTCGATGCAATCGTCGAGCGTCACGGCCGCGTCACCGTGCTGCTCATACACGGATGGAACATAATCGAGCCGCGCCTCGATTTCGGACTGGGATTGCGAACCTCGGGCAGTGAGCTACGGCCGCCCGGTTCCGCCTGCGTCTCTGCCTGCGACGACTTCATCAACGGCCCGCTCGCTGGACTCGCCGACCGCCTGCATGGGCATGGCATCAAGCCGACTTACGGTATGCGCTATCCCGGCGGCGGCCTGCAAAACTTGTTGCAGGCATTCACCGCGCGTCATCGCGAAAGTCCGCACGTGCCGCTAAGAACGATCTCCGAAATTGCGATGCGCGGTGCCGTCGATGCTGCCCAGCTCGAATTGTCGGTTGCGCTGCGGATGCCCGGAGAGCTGCGCACGCGATGCGAAGACGCAATCGCCGAAGTTTTTTCAGGAAACGGAAATGCGCATGTATCTAGCTCTCCGATAGCGATAAATCGTGCGCCACGCCCGGCGGTCCCGAAATCCGAAATCGGCGCTGCCGCGACGGTCGCGTCGCCCGGCCGCGTCGGCATCGAATTTTACGACCCCGCCGCACACTTCGGAGCGATGGCCAGTTTCGACGTCGGCGGCGCGGGCATGGGCGCGCGAATCATGATGCTGTTCGATCACCATCGCGCAGCGTTGTTCACCGCCGAAGGCCGTCCGACCCCTTCCGCGAACGCCGTCACTCACGGCCCGCTTTCGCTCCGGCGCGAGGGTGAGTCGATCGTGCTCGCGTTCCGCGGACCCGCCGTGATCGTGCCCGACGCGACGGCCTACCTGAGCATCGAACGCGCCTTGGCTTCGGGGCGGCTGGACGGCGACGCAGAAGTTGACGTGTGTTTCGAAATCGATCGCGCCGGCGGCGAATTCCACTTCGACCGGATTCTCGCGTCGTCCGCCGCCTCGCAGGATGCGCCATCGTCAAGCGCCGCGTTCGGGCGAATCGCAGGACGTGTGCGAATCGACGGCGTCGCACGGACGGTAAACGGATTTGCGCGCGCAGGAATGTCGTTCACAGGGCTGGGGCCACAGAAATTCACCGCGCGTCGGATGCTCTGGGTGTCTTTCGATGATGAAGAGGCGCCGCGTGCTCTCGAAGCCCGTTCGGTTGCGACCGGCGATGCGCCTCCCAATCAGAGCGCCAGGATTCTCGGCGCGGGCGGATGGTCGTCGTGCGGGCTGCGCGATCTCACGATCGAGACGCTCTCGGTCGAGGAGCCGCCGCATCGTATCTTCGCGTCGTTGATCCGCTCCGACGGATCGTCATGCGAACTCGAGGGCACCGTCGAATGCTTCATTCCGCTGTCGCGCCCCGGACCCGGGCAGTCGCGCATCTACACGACACTCGGATTCGCAATCTTCCGCGACGGCACCCATCGCGGGGCCGGGATGTTTGAATATTCGCGCGTCGCCGATTCGGTGCTGACGGCGGCCGACGAGAACGATGATTCCGATTCGGATTGAAGTGCCGCGCTAAGCGAGCGTATCTGCCGCACGCGTGCGCGACGCGATCATAGCGTCGACCTGGTTCGCGATGTCGGCGAGCACTTTGCCCGTGGGCGTGGCGGCGTACTCGCGCACGAACGGCACGCCGCGATCGGTGCTGTCCGCGAGCCGTGGTTCAAATGCGAGCCGCGCCATTATCGGCACACCGGCCTCGCGCGCGATTCCATGCAGATCACCTTCCGGCCACAACGGCCGAACCGCGCGGCATCCGTCGCAGTTAAAGCCGACCATGTTCTCCACGATGTCGACGATCGGTACGCCGATCGCGCGCCCAATCTTCATCGCATTGCGTGCGGCGCTGGTGTCCTGTGCCGACGGATGAGTCAGCAGCAGCACGCCATCGAGCGCCATCATCGACGCGAGCACGTGTAATCGATCGATACCTGTGGCGAGATCGATGATCAACAAATCCAAGCTCCCGAACTGCGATTGCGCGAGGATTCGGCTGAGCGCGTCGCGATAGCTCAGTTCCGCGGGACGTGTCGGAGCGGGCGCAACCGGCTCGCCGCCATTGTTGCCGTCGATCTGATCCTGCACAAAGCTGATCGGTGGCGCCTCGCCGCCGGGAAGCTGATCGCTGGAAACCACGCGCAAGCCATGCGGTCCCGCGGCCGGCTCGATTCCTTCGATCATCGGGAGGCGCCGCTGCGGTTTCATCCCGAGCATCGCCGCGACGCTGGGCGAATTCAGGTCCGCATCGACGATTGCGACCTTGCGGCCTTTCATCGCCAACACCGCTGCGATGTTCACTGCGAGCATGCTCTTGCCGACCCCGCCGCGAGCACTCGCAAGCGCAATCGTCGCGCCGACGCCGGAAAGATTGGCGCGAATCCGCTCACGAACTCCGGCTACATCGCCGGACGGACCAGCGGCTCCGTTGTGATCAATATACGAGAATATTCTCATTAACTGGCTGCTGAGATCCCACGGATCGATCCTAACGGTCGTTCAGGCCGCAGGTTCTCAGCAAGTTTGCCTGTCTAGGATGACTGTTTTGGACCGCGCGGTAAACAATGGCCGCCTGTCGCGCACCCGCGCGATCTAGGCGTCGTCGTCGGCGTCAGTCGAGCCGATTTTGCGGTAGGTATTGGGTTCGTCGTCGAGTCGCCGCTGCGATTTCGCCTCGCGCTCCTCATCCTGCTGGCAATCGCGGCACAGGCGCGAAAACGGCATCGCGTCGAGCCGTTCCTCGGCGATCTCCAGTCCGCACGACTCGCAGACGCCGTAGGTGCCGTCGTCGAGACGCTCGAGCGCGTCGTCGATTTGCTTCAGCTTAATGCGCTCGCGGTCGGACAGGATGAAGTTGATCTCGCGATCGCGCTCCTCGGACGCGAGGTCGTAGGTGTCCATCCCCTCGTCCTTGTTGCCTTCGCGTTCGGCCCGCAACTCGGAGTCTATCTCGCCGAGCAATTTGGTCTTCGTGTCCAGCAGTTGTTCGCGCGCCTTGGCAAGAAACTTCTTTCGGTTCGCGGCAACTGGTTTCTTGGTCATTGAATTCCGACTCCGACGTATATTAAGCGGCCGCGCCGGCGACCGTTGCGTGCAGATCGTAGCTGAGCGCCTTGTCAATTCGCGCGCGGACGAACTCGCCCGCCTCCGCGTCGCCCGCAAGAAAAACGGAGCCGTCGATCTCCGGCGCCTGCCCCGAGGTTCGCCCGCGCAGCCGCGCCGAGCGTCCGGGCATCGGGCCCTCAACCAGCACTTCGACTTCGCGCCCGACCAGGCCGCGATTTTTCGCCAGCGAAATTTCTGACTGCGTCGCCATCAGGCGGGCTCGCCGCGCGCGCTTGACGCGCTCGGGCACCTGGTCCGGCATGTCGAAGGCAGCGGTATTCTCTTCGCGCGAGTAGGTGAACACTCCCACGCGATCGAATTGTTCGTTGCGGACGAAATCCACCAAGCGCTCGAAGGCGGCGTCAGTCTCGCCGGGGAAGCCGACGATAAACGAAGTGCGCAGCACGACGCCCGGGATTCGCTCGCGCACGCGCTCGAGCAGCTTGACCAATGCCGCGCCGGAGCGCTCGCGCCGCATCGCCCGCAGCATCGCATCGTCGGCGTGCTGCAACGGCATATCGATATACTTCACGACCTTGGGCAGCTCCGCTATTGCGTCGAGCAGCTCGGAGGTCACAAAATTCGGATAGCAGTAAAGCAGCCGTATCCAGCGGAGCTCGTCGATAGTCGAGAGTTCGCGCAGCAACGCCGCCAGCGAAGACGGCTGGTTGAGGTCGCGGCCGTAGGCGGTCAAATCCTGCGCGATCAAGTTGATCTCGCGCACGCCGCCGGCCGCGAGGTTGCGCGTTTCGGCGACGAGGTCGGCAAGCGGGCGGCTCTCATGCAGCCCGCGAATCTTTGGGATAATGCAGAAGGCGCACTTGTGATTGCAGCCTTCTGAAATCTTCAAGTAAGACGTGAAGAAATCTCCAGTCTTAACTCGCGGGATTGCCGACGTCGGCAGCAGATGCGCCGCGCCGGCATACGGAATCGGCCGCGACTCGGGCGCCTCGGTGCGCCGCAGCAGCTCGGGCAAATCGAGGAAGTTACCGGTGCCGACGAACACATCCACTTCGGGCATCGTCGCCGCGAGCTCGGTCGCGTACCGCTGCGACAGACATCCCGCGACCACCAGCCGCTTGCCGAAGCCGCGCTTCTTAATCTCGGCCGCCTCGAGGATGGCGTCGATCGATTCCTTCTTCGCCGCCTCGATAAATGCGCAGGTGTTCACCAACAGCACTTGCGCCTCTTCGGGATCGAGCGTGATCTCGAACCCGGCAGACGTGAGCGCGCCAAGCATCAGCTCGCTGTCGGCGAGATTCTTGGGGCATCCAAGCGTGAGTAGGTGAACCTTTTCCATTTGCAGAACCGGGAGAACTTACGGGGCTTTTAAAAATACCCGTCGCATACTCGCGAGGCAATCGCGGCCGAACGTTTCAGCGCGTCTGTCGTGCTTTCCAGTGTACCAGATCGTCACGGCGAGGCGGGTGCCGTCACGATATCCGCGCCCGCCGGCGCCTTGAATGCGAAAATCGAATCGGGCAGTTTCACATTATCATGGATGTCGCTGAAATCGATCTTCGTCACGTCGCCGAGTTGATCGGTCAGAGTCAAGGTCATCAGGTTGTACATCTTGGGATCGAGTCCGACTTCGATTTTGTAGCCGCCGGTCCTCGCATCGAGGATCAAATCGATGAGGCCGTTCGCCGTCCCGGGATTTGCAAACGCGGCCTTGAAATCGCGGTTGATATTCCCGATTCCAAGCAGGAACGAGGTCGCGCTGCTCGATTTGAGCGCCTGCTTGAGGGGAGTCTCGACGACCTGGTTGAGGTCCGGGTCGTAGCTGTAGAGCGTCTCGCCGTCGCTGACGACGGTTTGCTTTTCCGGGTCCTCGAAGTCCCATCGCATACGACCGGGCTTGCGAAATGAAAATGTGCCCTGACGTTTGCGTGTCGGCGCGCCAACGGTGGTGATCTCCTCGCTGAATTTCCCTGTGAACGAGTTAGTCTCGCGGTAATGATGTTGCAGTCGATCGAGCACCTGCTTCAAATCTCTGCTGACAGGCTCACCCGCGGGCGCCATTGTCTCCGATCGAGAGGGCGCAGCGACGACGAGCAACATCACGATTGCCGGAAAGATCACCCTCCACGCTGTTTTCATCATCAGACTATGTTGTTTAGACGTGATCGACTGGACGAGACTTCATGCGTTCATCGGGCGCTGCGCAAGCGGACTTCGCGCGGCTTGGCGCCGTCGGCGGGCATCACTAGTCCTTCGCGTTCCATCTGCTCGACCATCCGTGCCGCGCGATTGTAACCGATTCGGAGCCGCCGCTGGATCATCGAGATCGACGCCTGATTGGTCTCCATCACGATTCGCACCGCCTCATCATACATCTCGTCCTGCACCTCGGCGCCGATACCGTCGCCGCCTTCCTCGCCAGGCGCCTTGGTGTCGAGGATTTCCATGCGGTACTCGGGCGCGCCCTGCTCGCGCAGGAAATCGGTGAGCTTGCGAATCTCATGCTCGCCGACGAACGGCCCGTGCAGGCGGCGGAGCTTTGCACTGCCGGGCGGCATGAAAAGCATATCGCCGGCGCCGAGCAGGCGTTCGGCGCCGATCGAGTCGAGAATCGTGCGCGAATCGACGCGCGACGTCACCTGCAGCGAGATTCGCGCTGGCAGGTTCGCCTTGATAAGGCCGGTGATCACATCGACCGATGGACGCTGCGTGGCGAGTATCAGATGAATTCCCGCGGCACGTGCCTTTTGCGCAAGGCGCGTGATATCGCGCTCGACGGTCTTGCCCTCGCTCAGCAGCAGGTCAGCCAGCTCGTCGATTACGATGACGATCTTCGGCATCTTGCGATGCTCGATCGCGCCGACCGCCGGCTGACTGGGATCGTCAGATGCGGGAATGCTCTGCCCCGCCATCTTGAGCTGCGCGAGCGACACGCCTGACGCGAGCGCGTGGTTGTAGCCGTCGATATTGCGCACGCCCAGCTCGCGCATCCGCAGGTAGCGGCTCTCCATCTCCTGCGTGGCCCACAACAGCGCGCTCGCGGCCTTCTGCGGATCGACGACCACGGGAACCAACAGATGCGGAATATTTTCGTACACCGACAGCTCGAGCATCTTGGGATCGACGAGAATCAGGCGCACGTCGTCGGCCGTCGCGTTGAACAGAATCGACGCGATCATCGTGTGCAGCGAAACCGACTTGCCGGTTCCGGTCGCGCCCGCGATCAGGAGATGAGGCATCCTGGCGAGGTCGGTTGCCACCGGACGCCCGGCGATGTCCTTGCCGAGCGCAATTGTGAGCTGGCTCTGCGCGGCCAAAAATTCCTCGGCCTCGAGTATCTCGCGCAAATAGACACGCTCGCGCTTGCGGTTGGGCACCTCGATTCCGACGACGGCTTCGCCGGGCACCGGTGCCTGGATTCGCACCGCGGCGGCGCGGAGAGCCATCGAGAGATCGTCGGCAAGATTTACAATCTGGCTTACTTTGATTCCCGAGCCCGGCTCGAATTTGTACATCGTGACGACCGGGCCCGGCTGCACCTCGACCACCCGCCCCTCGACGCCGAAGTCCGCGAGTTTCTGCTCCAGCACGCGCGCGCTGCGCTCGAGCTGTCCCTCGTCGACTTGCGCATGTTCGGCCGGCGGTAAATCGAGCAGCGATTGCGGTGGAAGTCTGAAGGCGCCCTTCTGGCGCGGTTTCGATGCCGCCGCCTTATCGCGCTTCTCGCGAATATCCAGCAGCCTGAGCTTCAGTGCCGGCCGGCCGTTGATGCCGTCCGGATCAATCTCGATCTCGTCGCCCTCGCTGAGCGAGAACGGGATCCGCGTTCCGTCGGCAAGGTCGAACTTGTCGCGGCGCGAACGCGGGCGAATCTTGTTCGCGACGCCCGCGAGCAACTCGGTCGGTGCTCGCTTGAGCATAAGCGCAAGCCCGCAGATGAAGCCGAGCGCGACTGCAATCAGGCCTCCTGCGACGCTGATCGAATCGTTGAGCAGACTCGCGACGTTTGCGCCAACTTCACCGCCCATCCTTTCGTCGCGCAGATCCCACAGCGCGCCTGCGGTCGCGAGCGCGAGAATCAAAAGCACGCCGCCACCGATCTCGCGCGCGATCGTGACGAGTCGCGCGCCGGTCCACACACGTTGCGCCAGCCACGCGACCAGTATCATCGCGGTGTACGATTGGTATCCGATGAGTCCGCCGAGAGCCGCGGCGATCGCCGCGCCGACCGGGCCGCCGAGATTTGGACTCCGTCCGAGGTCGACGCTAACGAGGCTCACCGTGCCGAACGCCGCGAACGCCAGCAGCGCGAGTGCGCATAGCTCGCGAGCGATTCGGCCGCCCGGGCCTGGCGCAATCGAAACTTCTTCGACTGGCGGCGGTGGAGGCAGCTCGATGGGAGATTTCTCCTTGCGCGCGATGGGGGTCACACCTCCGTCACGTAAGGAATCACCAGCGGCCGCTTGCCGAGCTCGTCGCTGAAGTAGCGCCGAATGGCGCGGACGATTTCTTCCTTCACGCGTGGATCGTTGGCATGCAAAGAGCCGCCGAGCGCGCCTAGCCGCCGCGTCAATTCCTCTTTCGCGCGACGCATGTGCGCTGAAGTTCCATCGCCGCTCACGAGACCTCGCGAAAGCAGATCGGGCCCCGCAACGATGCGCCCGGTTTTCGACGAGAGCACGATCACCGCAGTCACCGTGCCGTCGCGCGCAAGCACCCGACGCTCGCCGACCACGGCAGGATCGCCGCCGTCGACGCCTTCGAGCATCACGCGCCCCGCCTCGACGGTTAGTCCGCGGCGCGCCTCGCCTCCGTTCAGAACCAGCGAATCGCCGTCCTCGAGCAGGAAGCAGTCGTGCTCTGGAATTCCCGCGGCAATCGCGAGCGCGACGTGTCGGCTCAGATGACGGTACTCGCCATGAATCGGGACAAAGTGCCGCGGCCGCGTCAACTCGATTAGCTCGGCCAGCTCGTCCTGGCTGGCATGCCCCGAAACGTGAACTGGGGCGACCGCGTCGTACAGGACCTCTGCGCCCTGCCGGTACAGACGATTCACCAGCGTGTTAATTGTCCGCTCGTTGCCGGGAATGAAGCGCGACGACAGCACGACCACGTCGCCATGCTCGATACGCACGCGCGGGTGCGCGTCGCCGGCAAGTTTCGCCAGCGCAGAGAGCGGCTCGCCCTGGCTGCCGCCGGTCAGGTAGCTCAGCCGATGACCGTCGATGAACTCCGCCTCACCTGGCTCAACAAACATCGCCTGCGCAATTGGAAGCTGGCCGGTCTCGAGACCGAGCCGCACGCTCTCCGCCATCGCGCGCCCGAGCGGGACGATGCGGCGGCCGAACTCGCGCGAGACTTCGACCACCTGGCGAATCCGATGCAGATGCGACGAAAAGGCCGACAGGAAAACCCTGCCGCGCGCCCGCGATGTGAGCTCGCGCAGCACGGGCTTGAGTGAACTCTCCGAGCCCGAGCGGCCGGGACGCTCGACGTTGGTGGAATCCGAAAGCAACACGGCGACGCCTTCCGCGCCAAGCTCGGCAAAGCGCGCGCGATCGAACATCTCGCCGTCCACGGGAGTATCGTCGATTTTGAAATCGCCGCTATGAATGATAATTCCCGCCGGCGTTCGGATCGCGAGCGCGATCGAGTTCGGCGTCGAATGCGTAACGCGAATGGGCTCGACCGTGAACGGCCCCGCCTCGAACGCATGGCGCGGCGTAATCGTCCGCAGATCGACCGGGTCGTCGAACTCCGAATCGGCAAGGCGCCGCCGCATGAACGCGAGCGTAATGTCAGTACCGTAAACGGGAACGTTGAAGCGGCGCAGCAGATGCGGGATCGCGCCGATGTGATCCTCGTGGGCGTGCGTGAGCAGTACAGCTTCGACCGCGACGTGACTGCGCTCCAGCCACGCCATCTCAGGGATGAAAGTGCCCAGTCCGAGCGCGGGCTCGTCGGGGAACATCACGCCGCAGTCGATCACGATCGCGCGCCCGGCGCACTCGATCGCCATCAGGTTGAGGCCGATCTCGCCCAGCCCGCCGAGGGCCACGATTCGTACTGGAGCGGTCATGGAAGTGCTTGCCGCCATCGCCCTGTCCTGCGCACCGAGGCGAATTATATCGGTGATAATTGGGCTGCGAAAGCCGCTGTTCATCCAACTAACAGGCTGGCTTGCCTTGAGAACGGGGCGGGGCTAGCTTTCGGAGCATGAGGTGGCGAAGATGGCGGCGTCGGTAAACAAAGTAATTCTCATCGGTAATCTCGGTCGCGATCCCGAAACTCGTTTCACCAACTCGGGCTCGTCGGTCACGAGCTTTTCAATTGCGACCAAGGACTCGTTCGCCGACAAGAGCGGCGCGCGGCAAGAGCGCACCGATTGGCACAACATCATCGTATGGGGCAAACAGGGCGAGGCCTGCGCGCAGTACCTGAAGAAGGGCAGCCCGGTTTATGTCGAGGGGCGAATTTCCTACCGCGAGTACGAAGCCAAGGACGGCAGCGGCAAGCGCAAGGTCACGGAGATCGTCGCGATGCGGGTGCAGTTCCTGAGCTCGCGCGGCAGCGCACCGATGGGCGATGACGCCGGAGACTTTGGCGGCGGCGGAGCGGCTCGCAGTCGAGCACCCGCAGGCGGTGGCGGTGGTGGCGACGAGGTCGCCCCGATGGACGACGAGGACATCCCGTTCTAGTCCGCGCCTGAAACACCCATCGCGACCGGAACTCAATCAATCGCAGGTGCTGCTTGCGACGGCAGCATCTGATTGCCGATCGTACTAATCATTCAATCGATGAGTTGAAAACACGGCGCGAATGAAGGTATATCGCTTGCTTCTTTGTGTTGGTGAGGGGACTCATCGAATTGATTCAGTCAGAGGACACTGATGCCGGCTACAAGTATGCCCGAACTCTCGCATTTGTTGCCGCTCTCGCAATCGCACTAAGCGCAAGCGACGCCTTCTCGACGACGCTACTGCCGCCTGGTTCATCGACCACCCGATGGTCAGTCGCAAGCGATCACAAGACCATACTTCTGTCGCTGAACAGTGGCGCGCCCGTCCCGTTTGTCGTTAAGGGCGTTGACTATTCGCCGCGCCCGATCAACGACGCTGCTTCGACGATTCCCGGCTCGGATTACTTCTGGGGAGATCCCGCTCATCTCACATACGCTCCAATCTGGATGCGCGATCTGTGGGGCACCACCTACAACGACAGCAAGACGAGCATCAACTTTCCCGACGGGCTCGTGCGTCAACTGGGCGCCAATAGCATCCGCACCTATGCGTGGTGGAAATGGGTTCCGATGGCGCCCGCCGACTACGCGAAATGGAACACGCTCGATTGGAGCGTGGGTCCGCCAGTCCGCTTCGGTGCGGACAAAGCGCCTGTAGGTTTCGCAACCTGGCCGGCGCACGATGGCGGTGATCAATTCCTGGACCTGTGCTGGAATCATGGGGTCAACCCAATTTATGTAGTCATCGGTATATCCGTCGATCCATGGTTTGCGTTTCCGAGCACCAATCCCGATTCCGCGTCAGCGCACGATGAGCAGATGTATATCGAGCGGACTACTCAGTGGCTGGCGAAGCGTTATGGCTATCATCCAGCCGTACTCGGATTTGCTATTGGCAACGAGACCAACCTGCCATTCGCGCGTGGCACCGACCGGTACATTGACTATTGGCAGTACCTCAATCGGCTCGGCGGTATCGCGAAGCGCTACGCACCGGACAAACTTACTATGACGGCGTTCGCCGACTATCCACCGCCCAAAACGCCGATGCTTCTGAAGCCATTAGTCACTTTCAAAGACGCTGCCAACGCCCATCCCGGCGGCCGTACGATTCCGGTCTGCGTCAATCCCAACGGCGCCAACCCCGGCCCTGACTGCAAGTCGGCGCAGCGGCGGCGAGCTTATCCGGCCGACATCTACGCGCTCGACGTCTGGGGATTCAACGCATATCGCAGGCCCGAGACCGAAGACGTGGCCAACTTCAAGCACTGGATTGTTGACGGCGATTACGCGAATGGCAGCGGGATGGGGACTGAAAAACCCAATCCAGTTCCGAAGCCGATCGTTCTGACCGAATGGGGCGCACCCGCTTCGATTCGCACTCGCGACGGACAGCCGCCGCCGCCGCCAAATTCCCAATGGGTGAGCGCAAGCCCCTCTGCCACAGGCGAATTCCACGGCGCGCCGGCATATCGCACGGCCAAGCTGATTCAACAGATTGCATCCGACATTTATGGGCCTCACTCGACGCTTGCGACGACCGGCGGCGGCATTCTGTCGGGCGGGTACCTCTTCGAGTTCCAGGACGAATGGTGGAAGGAAGCGAAGCGCCAGCCTGCGACATGGTCGTCGCACGACACGACGATAGAGAAAAGCGAGTTTCCCTTCGGCGAGCCGGGCAGCGGCTTCGCATCCTACTGGGACGAGGAATGGTTCGGACTGACTTCAGTCGCGACCGGCGCAGGCCGTCGTCCTGATGCTCCCGTCCTCACCGCATATGACGGCGCTGGATCGCTGAACGGCGGCGCAGACGTGCTTACGCCACGCGCGGGATTCTACGCGCTGCAGGCCGCCTTCAAAGGTACAACTCCCGCGACCGACGCCAATGGTCAGTCGTACGAATCTCATTCCAATATCATTTCCGCCGCGCGGCAGTAGCCACTGACTATTCGGGTTCACCCGAGCCACTTCAGATTTCTCGAGGTTCCGTCGAACGTGTCGCGCGTCTTGTAGTATTCGAACTGTCCGCCCTTTGCTGCCTCCACGGTTTTGCCGAGGATCGCCGCCACCTGGGTCTCTGTCAGCGGTCGAAACGTACGGACCGCATTGACCGCTTGCTGAACATACCCTATCCATTCGCATCCGGTGACCAGGGTGCTGATCGGAAGGTTCATCGTATAATGCAGCGCCTCGAGCGGCGTGACGGTTTTGCTCTGCAGGATGAAATTATCGCCGAAACACTTCATCGCGATCACGCCCATGTTTTTTTCGAGTGCGACCGGCAGCACCTGATGCTGGAAGCTGTCGTAGTGCGCGTCCATCACGTTGAGCGGCATCTGCACCGTGTCGAAGGTGACGCCATACTGGTCGGCGAGCCGGATCATCTTGAGCAGCATCGCCGGAGTCTTATGTCCCGAGAATCCGAAGAAGCGAATTTTGCCGGCTTTCTTCGCCGCGAGCAGCGCCTCGATTGCGCCGTCCTTGCCGAAGACCCGATCTGGATCGTTGTCCCGGATCACTTCGTGAATCTGCAACAGATCGACGTGGTCGGTCTGCAGCCGCTTTAACGACTCGTCGAGCTGCCAATCGACAGTCCAGCGCGTGCGACCGTCAACCTTGGTCATCAGGAACACTTTATCGCGGTAACCATCACGCAGCGCCTTCCCCATTCTCAGTTCACTCTCGCCGAGATGGTAGTCCCACGAGTTGTCCATGAAGGTGACGCCGTTGTCGATCGCGGTGCGGATAATCGCGATGGCGGCGCGCGGGTCCTTCGGCTGCCCGATATGGTAACCGCCGATCCCGATGAGCGAGACCTTCGCGCCAGTGCGGCCGAGCGTCCGATACTGCATCCCGCCCGAACGCGCGATCGACGCCAGCGCTTTGCCGGCGGTCATCGACACGATCGCCCCGATTCGAGCCGCCATCGCAAGAAATCGCCGCCTGGTCACGACTTAGGCACTCGGCGCAAGCGCGGCGGTTTCGGGAGGGAAGCGCCGTCTGCGCGGGTTGCGATCTCGATGAATCGCGTCAACTCGCTGCGCAGATCACCCACTGCCAGGCCCATGTGTTCGGACGGAATTGGATCGAGCTTGGCTGAGGCTTTCTCGTAGAGGGACCGCGCGCCTTCGAGGTTTCCGCGCTGCGCGTGCAGGATCGCAACCGCGGCCTGAATTAATCCCTGGTAGAAAAGCTTCACCTCACCGTCGGAGCGCTTCCAGATTTCCTCCCATGCTTCGTGGCATTCGAAGAAACGCCCTTCGTTGAAGAGATCGATTCCTTGTTCGTAGAAATCTGGGTGCGACTGGGTCACACGATTCGATGTTCGGACGCAATTGTAAACGGGAACGGCAAAGCGAGAAACTTCGGCTCGTCGATTTGCACCGCGCGATACTCATCCGTATCAGCCGAATCCCGCACCGCCTGAAAATCGTCGAACCACAGCTCCGCGACTCCGTCGTAGCGCGGCGCGCGTCCGTCCGCGTATGCGGAAAGACGCACATGGCATTGCACGTAGCGCCGCACTTGCGGGATCTTCGCGGCCACTGGACCGTGATTCGCTCGCCAGTATGCCTGGAACGCCGCCGCGTCGGTGCCGGGCTTGCGTGTCAGCAGGGAGAACATCTTCACCGCGCCGTCGCCGGGGATTGCGTCTTTCTGGATGATCTCATCGACAATGATCGACCCGGCCTTCGACATATCGACAAACTTCGTGTCATCGGCGGACGCGGCGCGCCGTGGCGCCGAATCGGCGTTGGTGCGAAGCGCGTCTTCATTGCCGAACCAGGCCTCGGAGATTCCGTCGTACAGCGGCTCGCGATTGCGGTAGGCCGAGGGCAGCGTGATCGAGGCGACGTACTTCCGCAGCTCCGGTATCGCGCGAATGATCGCGGCGTGTTCGTTCAGCCAGTAGTTGCGGAAGTCGTCAACACTTAGTCCGGGCTTGCGTTTGAAGAAGTTGAACGCCTTGACCATTTGCGAATGCGCGCGCCTCAGGCGCCTCTGCCGTGGCGCAGCAGTCGCCCCGCCGACACGCCCGTCTGCGCGCCGTCGCGCATCGTTATCTCGCCGTTGACCATGATGTACCGATAGCCGTCGGCCTTGCGCACGCGGCGCCATTCGCCGCCGGGCAAGTCGTGCGCGATTTCCATCGGCCGCACCGCCAGCTTCTCGTAGTCGTAGATGACAACATCGGCGGGCGCACCCTCGCGGATCACGCCGCGATCGCTGAAGCCCGCGCACATCGCTGGCAGTGCGCTGAGCCGCCAGTGCGCGTCCTCGAGACTCAGCATCTTGCGCTCACACACGAGCCCGGCCAGAAATTCGGTCGGGTACTGTCCGCCGGTGAAGAACTTCGTATGCGCGCCGCCGTCGGAAACGCCGGGAATCAAGTACGGATAGTCGATCATCTCCTTCATGTATTCCATGTTCTGGTTCGGTCCCGGCGCATAGAACTCGGTGCAAAGTTCGTCCGCGACCGCCAGATCGAGCATCGCGTCCACCGGATGCTTGCCGGTGCGCTCGGCAAGCTCGCGCAGCGTGAGTCCTTCGTATTCCTTCATGTCGTCGCGCGCGACCTGGGTGACGAAGATCAGATCGAACTCGTCGGTGATGACGCGCGGCAGGCGGCTGCGAAGAGCCTCGCGCCGCGCGGGGTCGGCGAGCTTCGCCATGCGCTCCGCGGCGGTACCGGTGGTGGCGTCGCACCACGCCTGGCATTCGTCGAACAGGTTCCAGTCGACAAACGTAAACGCCATCCCGGTGTCGCTGGTCACAGCCTGCCCATACACCGGCAGTCCGCGCTGGCGGCAACTCTCGAGCCATTGGATTTGCCCGCGATGCACATACGGATGCGAGTCGCGCGGCTGCACGACGTTGTACAGAACCGGCCGCCCGCTCAGTTGGGCAAGCTGCTCGAAGTGATTGAGGTCGTGCATCGGATCGGCGCTCACCAGTGTCATCTGGATGAAGCCCTCGTTGCGGCGGCCGAGCACGCGCGCCAGCGCGAGGCAGGTCTCGTCAGCCATCAGGTCGGACACCATCGGGGTGCCGTCAAAGTCGCGCTGCACGCAAGCGGGGCCGTTCGGATCGAGACGCTGCGCGGACCATCCGCAGGCGCCGGCGTCCATCGCCTCGTCGAGCAGGCGGCAGATCTCGCGCGTCTCCTGCTCGGTGGGCGGCCGCGTCTTGGCCGCTTCCAGACCCATCACCCACGTCAGTAGGGGCGAGACCGGAACGTACGGCAGAATGTTCACTGCCTTGGGATGACGCGCGACACTGTCGAGAAACTCGGGGAAGGTAGTCCAATCCCACGGCATCCCGGCCTTCATCGACGCGTACGGAATCGCCTCGACGCGCGTCATCGTGAGCATCGCGCGCTCGCGGCTCTCGGGATGCACCGGGGCGAAGCCGAAGCCGCAGTTGCCGATTACGACCGACGTGACGCCGTGCCAACTCGAGATCGAGCAGTACGGATCCCAGAACAGTTGCGCGTCGTAATGGGTATGCAGATCGACGAAGCCCGGCGCTACGATCAAACCTGAAGCGTCGATGGTTTGCGCGCCATCGGTCGAGCGCAGCCGCCCGATTTTCGCGATGCGGCCGTCCTTGATGCCGACGTCGCCGCGAAAGCGCGGCATCCGCGTTCCGTCCACGACCATTCCATCGCGAATGACCAGGTCGAACTCAGCCATGGCTCAACCTCCTACCGACGTCGAATCAGTGCGTCTTCAGAAAGAAGTCGCATCGGCGGTCCACTATTGTCAATGGAATCGTGGCGCTACTGCCTGGTGGTGCCGGGCTCGAGCTCGACGCCAACCGGCACCAGCACGCGCACGACCATGTTGTAGAAGGCGACGTTAGAATTTCGACTTCCAGATACCCAAGTAAACACGGGGTCAATGCTCACGATAACCTCACGGCCCCAAGGGCTTCGTATTCAATCACGCACCACCGAGTACCATACAGCGATACGGCGGTTTGGCGCCCCGGTGGCAGCAGAGATGGCACCTATGTGGCACTGAAACTAAACAAGAACTTGAGATTATTCATCTGACTGGTTCACCGCAATAGTTCGCGTCACGCTTTGGCAGCGCCGGGCTTCACGGTGGCAGCGCCGATCTGAAGCCGGTCGACGGCTGAGCGCAGGAACTCGCCGCTGAGGTGCGTATAGCGGTCGGTCATGGCGGCAGTGCGGTGGCCGATCAGTTCTGATAGGGCCTTGCCGGTGACGCCGCCCATCGCTTGCATCGAGCAGAAGTGATGCCTGAGGTCATGCAGGTGAAAGTCTTGCACACCGGCTGCGCGTGCGGCTCGCACGAACCTCATGCTGACCTGGTCTGAGGTGTACGGAAATAGCTTGCCGTCGAGTCGCCGGGGCAGGCTTTCGAGAGCGCTGATTGCAACTGCGTTCAGGTACACGACGCGGGCGCGGCCGTTTTTGGTGTTGACGAGTCGCAACAGACGATTCGCAGTGTCGATGGTCTCATGGTTCAGGTTGAGAATTTCGTCGCGTCTCATCCCGGTGTTGATTGCGATCAACACGAACGCGCGCAGGTAGAGGTCGGTTTCGAGGGTTGCGAGTAGGCGTTGGAGTTCGTCGTCACTCAGGTAGCGCACCCGGCCGTCCGGTTCGCGCAGCGGGCGCAGGCACTCGACCGGGTCTCCGTGCGCGTCCTTGAATGGAGTGCGGCTCAGGTGATGCTTCTCGACCGCCTTTCTCGTGATGAGTCGGAGAACCGCGAGATCGCCGTTGACGGTGGCGGGTTTTGCGCCGTTGGCTGAGCGGCTTTTGATATAGGCTTCGATTGCGTCAACTGTTACTGCGCGAAGTGCGCCACAGAACGCGGGTTTCAGATGCACGTCGAGAATCGTGCGCCATTTCGTCAGCGTTCGCGGCTTCAGGTCCGGGCGCAGGCTTGCGAACCACTGCTCGGCCGCGTCGGCGAAGGAGATGCACGACTGCGGGAAGATGCCAATTTCTTCACGATTCGCCTTATCGAGTTCAAAGGTCAACATCTCGTTCGCGACGCGCTTGCTGCCGCCCACTCGCCGCCTGCGGCGGACACCCTTGTTCCTCTGTTAATTGCGCAGGGCGGCGCCCATCGCCGCCACCGGATCGGGTTGCGTGCGCGGCTGTGGTCTCCGCCTTCGGTCGAGGGCACGGACCCGCGCCGGCGGATTCGAGAGAGGGAAAGTTATGCCACGAAGAACTGTGGAAGAAATCGATCAGGCTATCGTACCGGCGACGAGCGCTGAAGACGACGAAGTGTCCGACCGGCAGCTCGTCGTGCTCCTGACTGAGGCCGCCGAGCTACCGCTCTCCGATCGGCTAAGTTTGCTGGCGCGAATCGAGGCGCGGCGCGCCCGCGCGCTTGCGCGTCTGCTCGATACCGTGAAATCGCAATGAGTAGCGGCGACGACAGAGACACGGTGCCCGTGCCGCGTAGCGCGGTCGCACGAAAACGTAACCAGCGGGTGAACCGCCGCGCGCGCCAGACGCGACGCTCCGCAGAATGGCTTAATCAGCCCCGATACGTGAGGGCGGTTCTACGACACGCCTCGCTGGGCACGATTTTTGACGGCTTAGTGGAAAACATCTGCCAGTTCGGGCTAACGAACGAGCTCGGCGAAGTGAGATCGGTTGTGGAATCGGCTAGACGCGTCGCGCTCGCGCTCCTACAGCACGAACGCGAAATGTTGCTCACGCCGCTAGCCAGCGCCCAAGCACCGCGCACCCTGGATGTTTTCGAAAAATTGATCCATCCGATGCCCGATGACGCAGAAGTTGTCGCCGACGCGCCCGAGGTGGAAGCCGACGGGCGGAGATTGCCATGAGCGCTGGCGGACGAAACCGCGGATCGCTGCACGAGCGGCGCGAAGAGCTGCGCAGGGCCAAGCAGCTTCGCAAACGAGAACGCAAACTCGAGGGCGCCGCTGGCAAAGCCGCACAAGCCTCAACCCCGCCCGCTGGTACTGTTTTTCGGGGCTGAGCACCGCCGACGTTCGACGCACACGCGGCACCGTGGTACAAGGGGACGCTGGCTGGCGTCACGGCCCCCCTTAAACCAGTCGGCGTTCGGGCTGGCGTGGTTAGGCGAACGCTGGCCCGTTCCTTATTCGTCGAACCGCCGATCGCAAATCTCAAGCCCGCGAGCCCGCTCGCGCTCGATGACGATTTGGCAGGTGGAAGCCGGGACTAGGGTCTAACGAACGCGTTGGGCGTACTCGGGTTGACCACCAACGCACAGATCTTCGGCGCGCCTTCTCATCTAATTTCCCGTATTCCAAACTCGAACCGACCCGGCTCTTTCTCTGCTCGGAACAATGGTACCTGCGCGCCTCCCATTTTGATCCACTGCAGAACTTGTTCCTCGTCTTCGGGCCTTATCTCGCTGCCGAAAATAACACCGGCGAGAGACCGCTCAGGCAGTTTACGCCAGCCATGACCTGTAACATCTGCCGATGGAGGTACGAGTACGCGCCACTCACGTTCGTAGGACCAGTGTCGCGACTTCGTAAAAACGCTCGCGCCCCACGCTGGCCGGGGGTCCGGAAACAACCTGATCGTCGGGACGGACTCAGCATACTCAACCGGCGCCGCTTCAAAGGATTCTTCGTGCCGACCAGAATCATCCTTCCTTTGGTATGGCTCACCGTAGCGCTCTTCAAAGACCTGAACGAACTTCAACTTTGACCGGTCGAACTTAAGGCAGACGCCCCGGTGACTATCCGCATAATGCGACCACATGAGGATGTCATTGGGTACCGCACTCAGAGAAAGCACGCCGCTTTTCGGAATCAGTTCACGTTCCATGCACTGCAGGTGCTGTCTCAATAAATCATTGACGCTCGGGAGTGTACGTCGTCAGAACCTATTGGACAAGTTGGCATTGTAATTAAGAGAGGATCTGGTCCATCTGAGTTGAAGTTTTGGCT
>Ga0074046_10000270_pt1 | contig 46458 bp, 47 predicted proteins | sample BogForMeECP23OM3_FD_94441 | JGI IMG/M metagenome (GOLD analysis project Ga0074046, IMG submission 94441) | Bog forest soil microbial communities from Calvert Island, British Columbia, Canada - Bog Forest MetaG ECP23OM3 | ecosystem: Environmental > Terrestrial > Soil > Wetlands ... | reverse complement strand
GCCGGTGGACATGGGGTCATACGCTGACCTAAGGTCTAAGATACCAAGACCAGAGGTGGCGTTAGCTGCTGCCACACCGGGGTTTGCCTTGTTGGTGATAACGGAGATTGCACCGATACCAATCTGGTTGACCTTGAGGTTCGGGAACTGGGTGGTCCACGCGGACTTGATGACTTCGGAAGCTGCTCCGATGTCAGCGACACCGTTGCCTGCTGCCTGGATGCCTGCACCGCTGCCCATTGCCTGGGACGTGATCTTGACACCGGGGTTCTGTGCGGTGTACATCTTGGCTGCTGCCTGGGTGATCGGGTCGATGGTTGTTGAACCGGCGACGAGGATCTCGGTCTGGGCGGCAGAGCTTGCACCGTTTGCGTTTGCCTGCTTCGATACATCGGACGAGAAGGTGCCGAGGATGGTACCGACTGCGACCGCACCGATGACTGCGACGACTATAAGGACGAGGGTCGCAACGATCGGCGAAATAGCCATATCATTGTTCTTGTAATTTGCCATGTGAATTTCACCTGTTTTTTATTGGAGTTCTTGTGGATGCGTTGGAGAGATTACTGAAATTAAAAAATTTGTAGGTTTGCAACGGTTGTTCTGGCGAAGTTCATTCATCCCCCACAGATGTCATCTTCACCAATCAGATAATAGACGGACTGGTATATATTTTTAGCGATCCGAATATAGATTCGAAACTGATGGCTATAGTATGATATATAGGCCCGGCCCGTTCGAACCCTTTGTGAGAACTCCGGATCCTGCATCGCGGGGCTTTCTGAAAAATATATTATTGAGCGTAATCTGCATTCACACGCATGAATACGATCACCATAGTCAGTGTGCATATCGCAATGAGGAAAAGTGCGGGCAAGGGAAAATCACCGGGAATACCATAGATAGAGACACTCCCGATTGTCAGAAGAAATAAACAGGCCGCGGGAACGATAGCAGAAATTTTTTTGTTGCCCATAAAACCGATACCTTGTGTCATGTAGATGTCCTGTTAGCCTTTTTTGAGATCACTGATCGGATCCCGCGCCTGTATACTGCATGCTTTGTAGCCGTAAGATATATATTTTTTCAATTAAAAATATAGTCATATCATTTTAATATAGTGTAACATGACGTACAGGATCGCCCAAGGTGATTTCACAATATTAATGAGATCCCGCGGGTATTGCATGGTATGCTTATGCAGGAAACTCCTGGTCCGGTTCCGGAACATACCGGGAATTGCTGCCCCTGTTGCAACAGTGCCCGGGACGTTATCCCGATTGTCTATGCAGTAGCAACGCCGCAACTCCGCGCAGCTCAGCGGAAAGGAAAAGTTGTCATAGCCGATTCCACCCACGGAAAGGAAACATTGTACTGCAAGAACTGCGGTACGCTATGGTGACAGGACGAGGCGCCAAGTACACCCGGTGAAGAGAAGGAGGTCTCCCGGATTTCCGGTACCGTGCGGTCCTGAGTGAGAACAGGTCATGAGTCCACAGGCCGCTCATGCAGCAGGGTGAACCCGAACAGGATCAATGAGATTACGACCGACATGAGCGAGAGTATGAAGACACCATTTGAATATAAGGCATTCCGGAAGTGCCAGGAGAGGCCGCCGGATATATGGGTAATACTCAGCGTGAGGATGAGCAGGACACCGAACTTGTAATACTCCGAGTTGTGGAGGATCCTGAGCACCGCATATGAAGCGCCATAATAGAAGAGAACAATTGCGATAAGATAGGGTACCATCAGGTTATGGATCACGGCGTACCGGACAAACGGGCTCGCTTCCCAAGTGGTGATCATAGACGTATCGCCAGCCCAGTAAAATGTCAGCGCATAATCGATGATTACGGCAATGGCTGGTGCCAAGGCAAGGATTATAAAATTGCCATAAATTTTTGCGAGGATTCCCGATTTTAACTCCATAATAATCACCGATATTGATTTATCTCTGCTATTACAGATTTTTCCTGCACATTCTTCTATGATGACACAATATTATATATATTTTCAGGGAGACCACTTGCGGATAAAGAAGGATATTGGATTATCATTTTATTTTTCCTGCGTTGAGCGCAGACACTGATGTTCAGGTCTGCTCAGTTCCGGCGTTTTTCCCTTCCTGCATTCCGGTATATAGAATGGCAAATAAATTATCATAGTTTGGTGACCCATACTGAGTGATGGCACTGGTAAACGGGCTGGAGATGGTCCCCGATCACAGCGTACTTTGTATCGAAGATCACTCCGGGAATATCAAATCCATATATGCAATCTATGTGGCTTCGGAATGGGCACGGAATGGATCAACAGTACATTACCTTACGCTCCAGACCCGGGAAGATGTCCAGAAAAAGATGGCATTGCTCAGGATACCTGAATCAGAAAATCTCATGATTGTTGAGATCACTCCTGCCTATGCCAAACAGGAAGTCCTCGCGCACATCACGAATCCGGGCGCTTCACTTATTGTCATCGATCCGTTCTCGGTCTTTTTTGCGGAGGACTCTTTTGCTGAACTGAATGCGCTATTATTCAGCCTGATCTCTGCGAGCAGGAAAGGGACTACCTTCCTTCTCATGGTTGACGGCGGAGTCCTTCCCGACCGGCAGGAGAACCTGGTCCGGGCAATGGCCGACGGCATCATCCAGTTCGTGGTCGTTCCTGAAGGCGATAAACTCAAGCACTACATCAATATCCCAAAGATGCGGGGGGCATTCCCGAGAAATAAGATGCTGTCGTTCACGCTCAATGAAGAAGGATTATTGATTGATACGAGAGAGCGGCACGGGTAATTCGATTCAGCATCACTCTTCTCTCCACCGCATCCTTAAAACACAATAATAGTGATTTTACGAGGACATTATTGATCTGATTTTTATGGTTGCGTGGTCCAGACCTTCCATTCACCATCCTCAAAAACTTCGAGAAATTTTAGAAATATAAAGACATTGCCAGGAGTTGCGTTAGCTGAACCTGGGACATACAAGGTTAATCCTGCAGTCAATTCCGCATTGTCTCCGACCTGAGTCTTGTTCACAACCTGATAACTCCTGATGATATTTCCAGGGGCAACAAATGGATTCCCGTTTTGTGCTGCAATGAAGTCCTGCCGGCTGATCTGGCTGCGGATCTCCTGAGGCGCGAGATCGTATACCTGGCCGTAATCGTGACTATTCACCGCTGAAACCCAGTTTTTTAGGCCGGTTTCCGGATCCGAGCGTTGTTGAGCGCACCCGGCAAGGCACAGGGCCAGAATCAACCCGCACACAATAATAATGGTAAGACCGGTAATTTTTTTCATGTCTGGAATTCTCCTGTACTTGTTCATTCTCCCGATGCAACAATGATCTGACGTGTTGTAGCTCCATTCGCTGATGCAATGACAATGTAGGTACCTTGTACATCCCCGACAGTAACTTTAGTTTTGACAATCCCCTGATCATCGGACGTATCGGACGTGGGACTCACCGATCCGGATGGTACGATACTGAACTGGACTACCGTACTGTTCACCGGGTTCCCGCTCGTGTCGGTCACCATGAATGAGACAGGATCCTTGAGGGGGACGGAAGGATACGCACTGATCGATCCGTTCACAACAGGCATGATCTTGAGGTTCTGCCCGGTGGTTGCCGGTGGCGGAAGAATGAAGAGCGCACACGCAATATAGCCAAAGATCATCAGGACAACGGCATGCTTCAGCCCGAACCTGGCATCCCCCTCGCTGATCTTCCCGATGATCAGGCCACCGAAGAACGAGTTGATCATGATCATGTGGAAAAATCCCCGGGAAAAGTCGAGATTGGCAATCTGGTTGGCCCCCCCGAAGATTGAAGTAGAACCAAGCTGCTTGACAAAAGGAAGCAGGCTCGTAGAGAGGGTATAGATGATGAAGAGAATGATGCCCTGTGCAAAATAGAATATCATGACATACTGGGAGAGGTTTCCTTCCTTCTCCCGCTCAATACTGATGATACTGCGCATGTCTTCCGATGCCTTGAGGATCAGGTCCGCGACCGATCCGCCGGAATACGATGCCTGTATAACCAGCGTCGTATACCGTGCGATCAGCTCGGAATTGAGCGATTTTGCCATCGACTTCATCGATTCCTCAAACGATTTCCCATAGATCATAGATGTCGATGCTATACGGATATGGGGAGTCAGTATGCCGAGATCCGTCCTGGAGAGTTCTTTTACGGATTTGATGGGATCGAGCCCGCCCCGCATCAGTTCCGAAAGTTTGAACAGGAATTCAGTATACAGTTCCTCTTTTCTCCGGGTATTCCGCTTCTGGAGCGTGATATCTATGGCATAAGGGGTTATGGCAATAAGGACGGCAAAAACCATAATCTCGTCAAGACCCATCTTCTGGGTGGCTGCCGGTGTTTCCGGCGTTGAATTGTCCGTCGCTGCTCCACCGGTATCGTCCATCTGGGCCTGCAATGCCTTTAGTTGCTCTAATCTGGCACTGTCTCCCCCCTGCCCTTGCTGCTTTTCGGTTCCCTGAAACGTATATCCCGCGAGTACTGCACCGATGATGAGTAACAGAGCAAGAACAACCGGCAGGACAATAGTAAAATATTCCCGTGGCGGGTTGTAGATGATCCGGATCCGCTCAACTATCTCTTTTAACTCCTCAATCTTCTGGTCGATTTTTTCACGCATGGGGGGAGAACTCCGGTACCTAGGGGGTTGTTGAATATTTCACGGCGAGAACCTGGAGGAAGATCACGTTGATGATCGGTATCAGTACATAGATAAGGACATTGAACATGTCTAATGGCGTGAAGGGCCCGAACTGGATGCCGAGTGCGCCGGAGATGACAATGCCAAGGACGGCAAGGGTGATGGTCATGACGACACCGCCGAGGTATCCCTCACCGAAGATCGCCAGTGACTCGACAAACTCCTTGTAGGTCTGCCTCCTGATCGCCATGAGTTCCTTGGACTTGGTCTCCAGGTATGACTTCAGCCCTCCCCCACCATAGATAATGTTGGTCATGTCCACACAGATGTCACGGAAGAGATCGGATGGCGTATTGTGGACGAGCCCGTTCATGGCGGTTACTACATCTTCTCCCAAGATATCCACGCGGAACAGCACTTTCCGAAACTCGTTGGAGATCTGTCCGTAATCTTCGCGGGATAACCGCCGGATAATATCCAGCGGGGTTGCTCCGGAACTGGCAAGGATTGACATGAAGGCAAGGGCGTATGGGATCTGCTTGTCAATATCCCGCTTCTTGTTCTCGATCTCGTTCTGGAGATAGAAGGGAAAACCGATACCTGACGCGGCTGCCCCGATGAATGCGATGAGGAGGATGTAAATGAAGGGAGTTTTGGTATAGAACGGGCTCTGGGGGAGCATAAGAACCAGGGATCCGATGATCAGCATGATCGCACCGCACAGGACGGATGTGACCAGCCATAAGGAGGTGAACATGCCGGGGGTCATCTCGAGGTCGGCCTGATAGATCAGTTTTGTGATATCCCGGTTCGGGTCCCGGTCGAAGGATTGGCCGAATATATAGCAAAAGCGCTTGTACATCTCAAAAAAATTATCAGAACTCAATGTACTGGGCGCCATAGATAGGGAAATCTATATATATCAATCACTTGCAAACAATATTTTATCAGGAAGAATCAGCTTCTTGACCAGAAGTTCAGATTTGCCAACGGCAGATCCCCCACAGATGATTTTTTTCCGGTTCACGAATTTTCCAGATCCCAGATGTTCTATCCAGCCATGTAACTATGTACGAATTTGTCTTCGTACGACGTGCTAAGCTGACGTTCATAAAGTCGTTTTGCCAGAACCCATGCTTTGAGGGCGATAACATCGTCAGGATGCATCCGGACAACGTCTCTGAGTCCAAATGATTGCAGGCTCCGCAATTCTCTCCCCAACCTTTCTGAATCCCCTGCTACTGGATACATACGTTTCATCTCACTTTGCACTGAACCGCTCGAGTTCTGAATTCCTGACAGAAACATACGTGAACCCATGGTCATCCTGCATGAAATCGTCCAGAGCCGTCCGGGTCATATTCCGGGGTTTGATCTCATGGAGGAGATCGCTCATGGCTGACAACGAAGGGACAAGTGATTTTATACGGGTGATCTGCTCACGGTTCCTGGTCTCTTCATCGCAGATTACGTCAATTTTTTTTACCAAGACCTGAATGAGATGCCTGCATTCATCGGTGAGATTCTCATCCGGATCCCATTTTTTCATGAACCGCGCTGATACGCCACGGGACGGGTCTGCCTGTTTTGCTGATAGTTCCATCATTCCACTCCACGACCGGAAACTACCGGGGACGCACCCGGCCAGATTACTCCGGCTACATATTTTATTTTTGTAGTATATACTTAAATTAGTTTCTATATAGTCACCTCCCGATAACTTCGGGCCGTTCCGGAAACGAAACACCCCTTCCATAAAATCACTGGTCCTTAAGATTATTGGATGCACAATCCGGGAAAATGTCGAGCAGCCAGTTACTGATTTCTTCCCGGAGTTTCCGGAAATCCAGGAGGATCTCAGCTTTATTTTTCCGGATCTCTGACGGGCTGATAAATCCATGGTGAAGGTTATAGGTCCCGTGCGGGAGGGTATTCGATGCTGCAAGCCGGGCCTGGTCACACATCGTGATAACGTGATCAAACTTCTTCCCGGCAAAAGAGGTCAGGGATTTGGAGCGGGCGGATGACATATCGATACTAATCTCCTGCATTACCTTAACCGCATACGGATTGATTCCCGCAGGAGCAATTCCGGCAGAGACAACAGTATACCGTTCCCCGCACCGTGCCCTCAGCAGAGCTTCGGCTATCTGCGACCTGACCGAATTATAGGAACAGATGAAGAGTACCGTTTCCATTGTATTTCCCCTGCCATCCCGGGGTTTAGTGAATCTCAATGCGTTCGCCGGTCTGCATGTAATGCACATTCTCCGCGATCTTGCAGGCATGGTCGGCACAGCGTTCGAGGTACCGGGCAACCATGATGTAGTGAGTGCAGCGCGAGATGTTCCTCGGATCCTCCATCATGAACGTGATCCCTTCCCGGAAGATCGAGTGCCTGAGCGCATCGATCGTATCGTCACGGGCAGAAAAATCCTCAATAAGCGCGAGATCCTCGGTCTCGTACGCCCTGATCGCATCGTCAACCATATCAATCACGAGATCGCCCATGTGAGGGATGCTCATCAGGTTGGCAATATGGGGCTTGTCGGAGATCTCCCTGGCGATATTGGCGATCACTTTGCCGTAGCGCCCGATCCGCATCGACGCAGTTATTACCTTGAGGGTGCAGGCAATGATCCGCATGTCCTTTGCCATGGGCTGGTTGAGTGCAATCAGATGGTAACAGTGCTCCTCGATCCGGACTTCCATTTTATGGATCTCATCTTTTCTTGCAATCACCGTGGCAGCGAGTTCCTTATCCTGCCGGATGAGTGCATCAATTGAGTTCCTGAGCATCAGGCGTCCAAGTCCTGCCATCACCAGGGTATCTTTTTTCAGGGTTTTGAGTTCCGTATGAAATTTTTCTGCCATATTTCCTCCCTACCCGAACCGGCCGGTGATGTAATTCTCGGTGAGTTCTTCTTTCGGGTGCTCGAAGATTTCCACGGTCTTCCCGCATTCGATCAGCCTGCCCAGGTACATGAAACCGGTATAATCACTCACCCGGGCTGCCTGTTGCATGTTGTGGGTAACGATGATCACCGTATATTCTTCCTTGAGCATATCGATCAGGTTCTCGATCTTCGCAGTCGCGATCGGGTCAAGTGCCGAACAGGGTTCGTCCATCAGGATCACTTCCGGGGAGACTGCAAGCGTACGCGCAATACAGAGCCGCTGCTGCTGGCCACCGGAGAGACCCAAGGCGGAATCGTTCAGCCTGTCTTTCACCTCGTCCCAGATGGCAGCATGGCGGAGGCTCTGCTCGACAATCCTGTCGAGTTCGCCTCTGTCCTTCACGCCATGGACCTTCGGACCGTACGCGATGTTCTCGTAGATCGATTTCGGGAACGGGTTGGGTTTCTGGAAGACCATCCCGACCCGCTTCCGGAGCGTCACGACATCAGTATCCGGCGCATGGATATTCTCATTATCAAGCGTGATCTCACCGGTAATCTTCACGTGATCGATGAGGTCATTCAACCGGTTGAAACACCGGAGCAGGGTCGATTTCCCGCATCCCGAAGGGCCAATCAGGGCAGTCACCTTGTTCCTCGGAATTCTCATGGAGACTGACTGGAGGGCATGCTTCTCATGATACCAGAGATTCAGGTTGGTTGTGGAAATGATACTGTTTTCAGACATATTATCCCCGTGACTTATTCTGGAAATGGGTCCTTACAAGAATCGCTACCGAATAAAATCCAACGACCAGCATCAGCAGGACCAGCGCTGTCCCGTACCTGTTGGTTGTGGAATTCGGGACATTGGTTGCGAGAATGAAGAGGTGGTACGGCAGCGCCATTACCGGCTGGAAGACTGATGAAGGAAGGAACCGCTGGGAGAAGACAACTGCAGTAAACATGATGGGGGCGGTCTCCCCGGCCGCTCTCCCGATGGAGAGGATCGCGCCGGTCACAATGCCCGGAACCGCGGGGGGAAGGACCACTTTGCTGATGGTCTGCCAACGGGTTGCGCCGAGTGCAAGACTCCCCTCGCGCAGGGAGTGGGGGATGTTCTTTAAGGATTCTTCCGTTGTCCGGATTACCGTGGGCAGGACCATCAGCGCCAGGGTGATCTGCCCAGCAATCATCGAGATCCCGACGTTGAGATACATGACGATGAAAGCAAACCCGAAGAGGCCGAATACAATTGAAGGAGTGCCGTTGAGGAGATCGGAACCCGTCCGGATAAGCCGGGTAATCTTTCCTTCGCGGGTATATTCCACCAGGTAAATCGCCGCCCCGACACCCAGCGGAAGCGCGATGGCGATCGCACCGGTAACGAGGTACAGCGAACCGATGATCGCCGGATAAATCCCGCCTGCCCTCCCGAGATCCGTTGGGGGCTTGGTCAGAAAATCCCACGACAATGCCGGGAAACCATGGACAATGATGTCCTGGAGGATGATGACAAGAATTGCCAGAACGATGACAGTAGCACCAGCAATCAGTGCAAATGAGCACTTCTCGATCGTTGCCTGTGAAAGCCGGTCCCTGCCGAAATACCATGCGCCGCCTGCAAGCAGGATGAGCCCCGCAAGCCACCAGGGAGCGGCTGCAAACAGGAATATAAGAAGGACTGCCGCAACGAGGATTTTTGAGGTCCTCCCAATCGAGTCCATTGCAGTAGGACTGATAAAGGGTTTCCGGCCGGGACAGGTCGTGCGCCCTTCGTGAAGGTAACGGAGGATAGAAACTGCGGAGAGGTTGATGATGAGCGTGATAAGCAGCAGCACGACTGCAACGGCAAACAATGCATGGTAATGATCGCTGCCAATCGAAACTTCCCCGGTCTCAATACCCAGTGTCGCGGTCAGGGTTCTTACCGGCGAAAAGATGTTCCAGATCGGAACCGGGATGATCGCAGCATTACCGGCCACCATCAGAACCGCCATGGTCTCTCCGATTGCCCTGCCGATACCGAGAATAATGGCAGCAGCGATGCCGGAGAGGGCAGCCGGTACAATCACCCGGCTGATCGTCTGCCACCGGGTGGCACCGATAGCAAGGGAACCTTCGCGGAATTCATACGGGACTGAACTGATTGCATCTTCGGAGACGCTGACAATCGTGGGAAGGGCCATGATACCCAGAAGGACGGACGCGGCAAGCCACGTATTTCCCGAGGGAAGATCGAAAGCAACCCGTATGAAATTCGTGAGAACGACAAGACCAAAGAACCCGTAAACCACCGAAGGGATCCCCGCCAGCAGTTCGATTGCCGGTTTGAGAACCGTTTTCATCGGAGGGGGGGCGATTTCGGAGATAAAGATTGCACAGCCGATGGAAAGAGGGACGGCAAAGACCATGGCACCGATGGTAACAAGGAGCGTCCCGACGATAAGCGGTAAGATCCCGTACAGCGGGACCGCTGCAGTTGGTTCCCAAGACAATCCGAGCAGGAAGCCGGGGAGGCTGACCTGCTCAAGGATCGGGTAACCGTCCCGTACCAAAAAGAGGAGGATGAAAAGGATAGCAATAACGGCAAAGAAGGCTGTGAGGAAGAAGAGGATCTTGATCAGCTGCTCCCTGATCACGGAACTACGGGGGCTGCCCGGTGAAACGGTCCTGAATCCGATGCTGGTTCCGGCAATTTTCACGATCTTGACCTCAGGTTAAACAGAAAAAATTTATGGTAATCTCGACATCCTATCTCAGGTCAGCGTGACATACCCCTGATCTGCAACAATCTTCTGGCCTTCGGGGCTGAGAATGTACTTGATGAAGTCGCCGGCAAGGCCGGTAGGCTGGCCGTTGGTGATGACGTAGAGGTTGCGGGAAATAGGGTAGGCCCGGGTCTTTACGTTGTCAACCGAAGGGGTAACAGTAGTGCCGTTAGTTTCCATGATCGGAAGTGCCTTGATATCAGGGCTGACGAAACCGATGGAGATATATCCGACAGCATCCGGCGTCTGCGCAACGTTCTGGAGGACAGCCCCATTGGAGTTCAGCTCCTGCATCGATGCGATCGGGGTAGCATTCACCGGCAGGATGGTCTGTTCAAAATAGACCCGGGTTCCCGATGCGCTGTCACGCCCGACAACGACAATCTGGTCATTGGTGCCGGGGACATCTGCTCCCGTAATTTCTGACCATTTGGTAATGTTGCCCAGATATATCTGCCTGATCTGATCGAAGGTGATAGACGGGATCGTGTTGGTCGGGTTGACAATGATAGCGATGCCATCCTGTGCAACCGGTGTAATGACAAAGTCGGGATACTTAGCCATTTCAGCAGCGGTCACTTCGCGTGAGGTCATACCTATATCAACGGTCCCGGCCCCAATCGCCTGGATGCCGACACCTGATCCGCCACCCGAAACCTGGATGTCTGCATCCGGGTGAGCAGCCATGAACTGGTCGGCAGCTGCCTGGACAATCGGAAGGACGGTGGTTGATCCGCTGATCCTAAGGGTCTGTTTCTGCCCTGATGAGGCCGGCGAACTCGTGTTTAACGGCGCTGCTGTCGTTGTCTGGACGGTGGGATTATTTGCGGGGGAGGCAGCTATGGCAGTTGCTGCAGCCGTGGGGGAGGCGACGGGCGCCTGAGTTGCAGCCGTATTCGTTGATCCGTTGCTTGTACACCCTGCAGCAATCGCGAGCATGAACACTGCGACAAGGCTGAAGGTAATAATCAGATAAGAACTCCGTTTCTCAATCATGGTGTTCGATCTAGCATTTCACACGAGTTGATAAACCCTTTTTCGCCATAAACTATACTAGTATATATACAGGAAATAGACAAATAGAGTGTAATAGCGAAATCATTTCCCTATTGTCTTGCGGAGAGTAAGAGATGGAGATACGGCGTGTGCAGATGACCGGTGGTGCATCCTTCGTGGTGACGCTGCCAAAGGACTGGGCGGAAGCTCAGAAGATCAAAAAGAACGATCCGGTCGGGCTGACAGTCCAGCCGGATGGGACATTGCTTGTCACGAAAAAGATTACAGAAGAACCCATTCAGCGTATCAAGGAAATTGACAGCAGTACTATAGCGGATCCTGCATTTTTATTCCGTATGCTTATCGGTACTTATATTACCGGGTTTACTACCATCCGGATAACCACAAAACAGAGGTTCCCCCCATTCGTGCGATCGGTTGTGCGGGACTTCACCCAGATGACGATCGGACAGGAAGTCGTTGAGGAGACCGAGACGGTGATTGCCATCAAGGATCTTCTCAACCCGTCAGAGATGCCTTTTGACAATACCATCAAGCGGATGTTCGTCATTGTCAAAACCATGCATGAGGATGCGATCACGGCACTTGAGACACATAACAAAACGCTGGCACAAGACGTCATCACCCGCGACATGGATGCAGACCGGCTGAACTGGTTGATCGCCCGGCAGACGAATATGCTGATGCAGAACGCTTCCCTCTCCCGCAAGATGGGGATCTCTCCCAGTATGGCCATGAATTACTGCATGCTGAGCCGGATCATCGAACGGGTTGGCGACCATGCCGTCAGGATCGCGGAAAATTCAATTCCCATCATTGATGTCGATCTCGATAAAAAAATCATACATGCCATCAAGAAATCCAGTGCGATGTCCTTGGAAATATTCGACAGGAGTATCATCTCATTTTTTAACACGGACATGAAAGAAGCTCACAGGAATATCGAATCGATAGGTGCACTGGAGAATATCTGCGGGGACATCAACAACATGGTACTCAAGCAGGATACGATGGCGGCTGTACCTATAGGAAATATCGCCGAAAGTATCCGCCGTGCCGGGGAGTATGCCGGGGATATCTCAGAAACAGTGATCAATCTTTTGGTTGAGAATGAACTTGGACCGCACAAGGCAAAAACAGGAAAATAATTTTCCCTCACGTTCTTTTTTTACACCATTTGCAATCCGCTTTTTCCTATGCAATTGGATCATTCTTTTGTTCTAGTGCCAACTCCTCAAAGTAAATAGCAATATGATTTAACTATATATTTGATTGAAAAAGTATATATTAATTTGATAGGAATATTACAGAAGTGAAGTCGGGACAGAAATAACCGACCGGAGATTTCACGATATGGGGTTCATGGACATAATCCTGAATAATACGAAACGGGATCCTGAATTCTGGTACAAGCGGGGGTGCGAACTCTGTACCAGCGGATATTACCTTGATGCGCTTGAAGCACTGGATAAAATGCTCGCAAAATCTACAGAACATGCTGACTCTTGGTTTCTGAAAGGGTATGCCTTGTACCAGATGGGCAAATTCGAGGAATCACTGCAGTTCCTTGACCGGGCGCTGATATACAATCCAGGACTGCAAGATGCACTAATGTATAAGGGCCTGATTTATTCCGGTTTCGGCAGGCATTCCGATGCTCTTACCCACTACGATCGTGCTCTTGCAATCAATCCCAGGCACGGGAAATCATGGTATGTTAAAGGCCTCACTCTTGCCATACTGGGGCGATATGATGAAGCGATCAAAGCGTATGAACGGGTGCTGGCCATTGAGCCAAAGCATGTAGATGCTCTCACCGGTATCAGTATTGCGATGAAAAGGCGTGAACGATCCCGAGAAACAAAACCCGTCAGGAAAACCGTAGATCTGTTTTCAGCACCTACACTCAAAGACCCCGTCCCAGATTCTTCACAAGACACCTCAGCCATGCCCGGCAGGGTTTTCATACCACAACCCGCCAAATCCACTCCCCTGCGCGATATCCTTTCGGAAGCACGTACAACACTCCAGAAAAAGACCGGCCATGATCGATCCAAGATGGATATCGCTGTCGATACGATCCAACTGATATCTTCAGGTTATCCAATGAGTCATCCTGGAAAAGAAGCACCGGTTCCGGCCAACCAATACGAAATACCGTTGCATGGCACTGCTGATATCATCACATCAGCCCCTCCTGCCACCCGCCGGAACTCATATGATGAATATATTAATAAGACCCTGAAAGTCCTCATCAGCATCCCGGATGACAGTGAATCCCTGAAAACCCTTGGTGATCTCTATATCAAAGTAGGAAAGTATCAGCTCGCCACTGAAGCCTACGAAAGGGTGCTGGAACGTGAACCGGAGAATGCCCGCACATGGGCGGCGCTCGGGGATGCACAGCGGAAACTTGGCAGATACGATGAGGCGCAGTTTGCCTATGACCGGGCACTTGAGATCAGCGATGATGATGTCTCCACCTGGATAAACCGTGCAAAAGCACTTGCTATGCAGGGCAGGTACGATGAGGCTGTCAATTCATGTAACTTCGCAATTGAGCGTGAAAACGATAATATTGATGCATGGCTCTACAAGGGATTCATTCTCAAAAAGATCCTGCGTCATTCGGATGCCCTACAGGCATATGACTACGTGCTCACCATTAATCCTCATCATGATCATGCAATACGACAAAGGAAAACACTCATTAATGGCCAATGACGAGAAATTAATCTCTCTGTATTTCCTGTGAACATTCTGAAGCCCCCTACTTTGTTTAAGGGGGCATTTTCGCCACCGTGATTGCCACGAGAGTCGGAAAAAATGATCGGCAGAATTGGCCCCCCATATTCCTAGCAATTGCTTGAACCACACATTCTTTTCGTCACCCACATATGAATTCTTCATTCGTGAACATGATAAAACTGAACCTAAAAAAAACCGTTTCGGCCGTCTCTTGGGATCTCGCACTTGTTTTTTCTCCCAGATTATCCTGATGTCGGTTTTCGAGCCAACCAAACAACTCCTCAATCCATCCATATCCATATCGGGGTCTCATTACATTACCATTATTTTTATCAGCGCCATTTCCGTTGTCATTGTGTACTTTTCCCCCCGACGATCATATCGTGAACAGCAGAATGCCAGGGAAGCACTCTCACGCCAGCAGGACGCTAAGGAGAAATTCCGCAGATCTGAGATGCAGTACCGGTCATTTGTCGAATCCGTTGAAGATTCTATATATACGGTTGACAAGGATCTCCGGTATCTCCTGATAAATGCGCATCACATGGCACGCATGGGATTATCTCCGGAACGATATAGCGGAAAATCCTACGCCGATTTTCATTCCCAAAAAGAGAGCGAACAATTTATGACCCAGGTTCAGCAGGTTATCTCTTCAAAACGGATGGTCCAGAACGAGTACGAACAGAATGGCCGGTTTTTTCTCCGTAAAATAAACCCTGTAATCGATACCTGGACAACACGGTTGTCGCGGTCACCGTTATCTCATCCGATATTACAGAACAAAAAACCATCGAGAAAAAGCTTGAGGGCAGTAACAGGAACTGTATCTAGTGAATGATATCACCCGGCACGATATTCTCAACCAGCTGGGGGTCCTGAATCCCTATATCTCGCTCAGAGAAGCGCAGTCATCTGATCCGACGGTTACGAGCTATTTTCTCCGGAGTGAACAGCTGATCGAGACAATACAAAAGCAGATCCTCTTTGCACGGGATTACCAGAAGATAGGCTACGATTCTCCCCGATGACAGAATGCCTCAGCGGTAATCCGGTATGCCCTTAAACTGTTGCCCCCACTCGATGTCGACATTGATGAGACCTGCACCAACAGGAAAATTTTTGCGGATCGGCTTCTCGAAAAAGTGTTCTACAATCTGTTTGAGAACTCGCTCCGGCATGCAGGAGCCGGGACAAAGATCAGGATCTCGATCTCATGCCTACCCGATCAGGATCACGTCATGTTAGTTCACGAAGATACAGGGCCGGGGATTCCCTACGAAGAGAAGATGAAACTGTTTGTACGGGGTTATGGAAAAATACCGGCCTCGGTCTTTTCCTGATCCGGGATATCCTCGCCATTACGAATATTTCAGTAATGGAAAATGGCGTTCCGGGGAAGGGATACCGGTTCGAAATCAACATTCCCAAAAGTGGGTTCAGGTCCGCTCACAGAGTTTTATCAGAATGATATCACATTTTCCCGGGCAATTTCCCGGAAGCCTGCACGAGAAATATATCACCAATTCATACTGAAATACAACCGAACTGTCTGTAATCATTACCAAGAGAATTTCAATCCCGGGCTTCCGGAAGGTTTGCCAGCGCGTATCATAGTTGTATAACAGTATATTGATGTATATACATTCTAAAGTGAAAGATATGATATGCATTTAATGCATATAAAAAAGAGCAGGTTATTCGATGAAAATACGGACACGATCGAGACTGATCCTTGTCGCAACGCTTGTCATATTTCTGATTGTATTGAGCTTCATTACCCAATCCTTGATCCTCCAGTCATTCCAGGTTCTGGAAGAAAAAGATACCACAGCAAATGTCCAGAAGTTCATCGCTCAGGTCAACAACCAGGTTGAAAATGTCGCTGCTACGTGTAAGGACTGGTCTGAGCGGGATGAGACATCCGCATTCCTTTCAGGTACGCAGGACGTAACGGACCCATCTGCCCTGTTCCAGCCGATTTCCATGAAGAACCTTGGTATCGATTACATTCTTGTATATAATTCCTCGGGCAATCTGATATTTTCAGAAGCCATTGCACCGGATGGGTCCGTGGGGAACCCGGTTCCTGGGGAATTGGACGGGATTGTCCATGACAGCATCATTCCCGAAGGATCTCCGGAGGGGATCTCAGGGAGGAGGGGCATATCGTATATCAACAATAACCCGATAATTCTTGCCGGATACCCCATCCCTTCCGCCAACGGAACTGGATCTTCTCAGGGCACTATTGTCATGGTCAGGGTACTTACAGCCGACCGGATCAATGATCTGGAACAGATACTCCAGATTTCGGGAACACTTATACCGTATTCCTCAACCTCAACGGTCCAGCCACTAAACGCAGATGCAGATAACCGGTTGAAAAAAGGTGCTATCATCTCGCAGACAATTAACGATACCACGATGGAAGGTACCGGGATGATCACCGGTATTGAAAACAAGCCTACGTTCATCCTCGTCCGGGTCGATGCACCCCGCCCGGTTTATCAGGAGGTGCAGAGATCTATCCTGATTGTTGCAGCAGCGATCATGCTACTCAGTGTGGTTTTCCTCGTCGTTGTCCAGCTCCTGCTTCAGCGATTTATCCTTGCCCCGCTAAGCACCCTGGATACTGGTATGATGGCCATCGGCAATTCCGGGGATCTGGATAAACGTATACCGGAGAAAGGCGATGAGGAGATCGTCTCGCTCACTCATTCCCTGAACCAGATGCTGGATAAGATCCGACACCAGCGGGATGAATTGCAGGATTTGCTGGGTGAGATCCAACAGCAGCGCGACGAGCTCAATGCTGCGCGACAGGAACTCTCGGAGAGAAACAACCAGCTTGAAGAACTGAACCGGAAGGCCAACATCTATCTCGATATCTATCTTGACGCGATTACGTACGAGATCCTCAATTCCCTGATGGGACTACGCGGGTATACGGAATTATTCTATGAGACCGCAAACCCAACGGAGAAACAATTCGCCGAGAAGATCATCAGTATCACGAAGAAGAGTGGAGAGGTCATCCGGAATATCGAGACCATCAGCCGTATCTATAAAATGCCCCCGGAAATCCGGCCGGTCAACCTTGCCGACATACTGAAAAAAGAGACAGAAGTGCGTCCCGGTGTCCATTTCCGGCTGGATAACTGCTACCGGAATGTTTTTGCAAACAGTATGCTCGGTGTTGTTTTTGACAACCTATTCTCCAACAGCCTGAAATTCGGGGGAGCAGGGATCACGATAGGAATCAGTGCCCGTGATATAAATGATCAGGAAATTGAAATATCGGTGACTGATGACGGCCCGGGAATTCCTGATCTCATGAAATCGCGGGTATTTGATCGGTTCATGAACGACAAGAAGACCCGGAGCAGTTACGGGCTGGGGCTTCACATTGTCAAAATGCTCATTAATAGTTACGGCGGAAGAGTATGGGCTGATGACCGCATTCCCGGCGATTCAAAGCAGGGCGCTGCCATCAGATTCACCCTCCGTAAGGCATGAGAGACCGTCGATCTTATCGCATATCACCTATTGCGTGCCCATACTCCCACCAGCATAAACGAGCATCAGGTCTCGTCCGTTCGGATCTCCAATAAACGAACAACTTTTTTTCTGGAAAGCATTTCTAGTATCACCATAAAAAAATGGTATCCCATCTTGAGAAAATTGTGATAACCATGAAAGGAACAAACGGGCATTTTGAACAAGGCCGCTGGGTGGAAGATCCCGAACCTGTCCCAAGGGACGCCGATATCCGGATCGATACACGGATCAGTACCGCAACGACTGAGGTGATCGCGGCCATCGATGATGTTGCTAGCGTCACCCGTGACCTGGTAACAAGCGAAGAAGGTAGACAACACATTGAAAAGACCCTGAAGGATACAACGGTACAGGTCCGGAGATCATTTGAGGAGATCCTCATCCGGGCAAAATCCGAGATTGAGAGTAAAATCAAATTAATGAAATAGGCGGATGCAAAGAAATCCGAAAGGCATTAACGATCGGATTTTTGCTAACATTTTTTCGAAGTTTTTTCATCGGATCGACACCCGGATATTCCAGGAAGCAATACGAAATTCGCCACGTTAAAATCGATTATTCAGGGATCCTCATATTGAAGGGATTAAGGGGGGGTCTAAGCGCAGTTTGCAGACACTGAGCTTCATTAAAATGATCAGGAAATTCCGGGAACCAGAATAGTCGGGGAGAGCAGTTTGCCGGCCTGTGCGTGCATGGTTATTGGTTGTGGGCAGATGGGAGAGGTAGTGTTACTTTGCATTACTGTTGTTGTAGCGACACCGCCTGGATTTGTGTAAGATGCCATAGGGAAAATGGTGAAACAATTCTGTGGTGTATTTGGGTTATTGTCAATGATGAAGATTACCGGTATGTTATTTACGGGATTATTGTTGATATCGTAAAGCGTTGCGAATAAGGTGGTATTAAATTGAGTGATAGAAGAAGATGAAGGAGAAGAGGATATTGGATAATAAAAAGGAGAATTATTATAATAATTACATCCACTTACGTTACTGACGCAAGTAGTGGGAGAAGTTATAGCGAGCTGAAGACTTGCTGGCGGATTGAAATTTCCCTGTGGAATGCTGATTGGGGCTGAAGTCGCACTCATCCCTAGATCGTCCTTCACGGTCAGAATCGCCCGGTGATAGGGTGTACTATTCAGCGAAGTCACCCGGACCGTTTTTCCTGTAAACGGCTGGCTTTGGTTAGTCCAGTTCACAACATCACTCCAGTTGCCCGGGGGGATGGTGAATGAAGCATCATAGATAGTCCAGTTCCACGATAGAATAGTATTATTATTCTCCGCCGTTGCCTGGGAACCGTCAAGGACCAGAGCATCACGCTGGACTGCGCCGAGATTATCTGTTTCCGTTTGGACCTGCGCAAGCGGGAGAGGCGGTTTGAGGGTCTTTTCAAAGAAATTATTCAGTGTGGTGAGAATCTTAATATCCTGAAGTTGTGTGACATCAAACTGCTGGGGTGAACGATAATATATGAAAGGATCAACAGTGGAATTCGAGATGAAATCGATATACACTTTCTGGCTCTGGGTTCCCGGTATGTCAATGGGATTTGTGAAATTCCAGATTTGCGGAGGATTACCGGTCGTATCAGATAACGATTTGTCAGAGATATTGAGGGCATATTGATTATTAACTGCAATACCGCTAATCCTTACATCATCAGTATTGAGATTAACCAGTGTTATAGTGACATTGTTCCAGTACTGGGAGTTATTCACGGGTCCATAAGCAGTCCATGCAACAGGATCGGAACTGAACATCACGTTTGAAATACTGATCAGTTCATTATTCACTGCGTTCAGATGCGATTGCCGGGTCATCTCCTCTTTCTGCATCTGGGAGACCATAAGGGCAAGACCTGCAGCGGCAGTCACTGTGATAAGGATTAGAAGAAGTGTCCCGACAATCACCGAAACAGAATCCTCACCAGTTCTTGTTTTCATGGTACTTCACAACACAATGGGTTCTGCCGGATTATATTACTTATTAATGAAATCTATATTAGAATATATCTATACTATATTTGACTATATTTACCGTTAGGGGATGAACACTAGGAAAGAGAGAGATCCCGAAAGAATTTTGCAATAAGATACACTTGTCAATAATCGAATGAATCCCTCATGCTGAATACATATGATCCGAATGCTGACAGGATCCCACCCATGAGAATAAGGACCAGCAGGATGGCAATCGTTACAAGAGAATTCCCGTAACCCATGACATAACCCGAACTGGTTCTCAGGGCATTAGACGCAAGGCTCAGGATATTTGAGATCCACATGATCTCAAGGATGATGCTCATCATAACTCCGGTGATTAAACCTGGTATCAGGGATTCCGCCGGGGTCTGTTTTTCCCCGCGACAGAGCCATGACGAGAAGATTCCTCCTGCTTCAAATATCAGGATTACCAGAAGCGGATAGGCAATTCCCCATACGTACGGGCCAAACGATCCGGTCTGCACCATGCCGCCAGCTTCAAACTGCCGAATGAGGATAGTATTGATGAGAACAAGCAATACCATCGCTTCTCCACAGATCGCGCCACTGATCAGACCATACCGCAGTAATGAATTCATGTGTATCCGAATTGTCGTTTTGCCAGAGATCGTGCATTCCCTCGATAAAACACCATTCTGATTCAGTTAGATCAGAGAGTGTCTTTGGGATCACCTGTGTGTGTTATTAGATCCAATTACTCTATTATGCACTTAAAAGTTATATATTTTTTTAGAAAATATAGAGATAGTGGGGCCTTATCCACTTGTCAGTGTAATCACAGAAACGGAAACAAGAATCCCTGCAATAAGGAATAGGGCATAGGCCAGTTGGGAGAAATCCGGTGTACTGATCAGAGTAACACACCCTATGATTGCCAGCAGGAACCCGACAAATATCTGGATGAGCGGACCGTCGAGATTGATCATATTTGATGAAGCATACCCCATACATTTACCTCATATCATTCATGTTCCGGGTAACGGGAAGATCTCTCACAGATATTCCCCCAATTCCCCAGATTCCCTGTAAAATCTGTTTTTACAAGGGGCCGGACCTCATAGATCATTCCGGAATATCACCGCCAATCCATTCTTCGGCCAGAATCTTTCGTACCTCTCCGTAATCCCGGGCATTTTCAAGGAGGGGTGTTATATGATAATTTCCTTTCGGGATCCTGATCTCAAAACAGGCACCTTTTCCATATTCTCCGCACTCGATAATAGTTATCCGTGTGATAGAAAGGATCTCCCGGGTCAGAAAGAGACCAAGACCGGTATTTTTGCCAAATCCCTTCCTGAAGATATTCTCTTTATCTTCCTGTGCAATCCCGATACCATTATCCCGGTATGAGAGAATGATATCCGGTCCAGCCCGATCAAATGTGAGGCATATCTCAGAGAGATCCTTTCCATAGCGGACGGAATTGTCAAAAAGATTATAAAATACTTTTTCCAGCATCGGATCCGCGTAAATTACCAGGTTTTCCGTGGCGCACCGGAATGAGACAGTTTTCAGCATCTGGGAAAAAGCCCGCGACGCAATTTCCTCAATATTCTGCCATTGAGGCGCCTTGATTCCAATTTTATCGTATTCCTTCGTGAAATCGATCTGGTTTTTTATTGTCTGACATGCCCGTAATTGGTTGTCAAGAATCTCAAGAATTTCCCCGTCGCTTGTCTTATTCCTCAGGATTTCGTTGTATAACATGAGAACGGAGAGATTATTGAGCACATCGTGCCGGGTTATTCCAAGGAGCAGGTTGAGCTTTATATTGGCCAACCGGAGCGAATCTTCAACTTGTTTTATGGTCGATATATCCCGTATTGAGAGGATCAGGACGCAGGGATCTTCATTACCGAACGGAGATGTGGAAATTTCGACAGGAAAAATCTTCCCGTCTTTCCTCCGGTGGAATTGCGTCTGGATAACCACTTTTTTTTCCTGGAACGGTTCTGGATCACGCTGTGGTTCCGTGGAAAGGCTGAAGAATGACCGACCAAGAAACTCTTCTCGGGTATAACCATACAAACAGCAGGCAGCTTCGTTGGTACCCAGTACTTCCATTGTCTCTGCTGACACGATCAGATGAGGCGACATGTCTGCATTGAAAATCCCACGATATTTACTCTCAAGATCCTGGAGAATCCTGACATTTTTTCCCAGTTCTTCGTACTGCTGTTTGAGTTCTTCCTCGGCAGCGGACAGCTGTTCATAAGCAGCCCGCAGTTCGAGCTCCGATTTGTTCTGCACGGTAATATCCCGAAAGCTCCATACCCTCCCCACGATCAGGGAATTCAGGGTCTGGACTTGCGAGAAGCGCCGGAACACGCGACCATCCGTAAAATTGATGATATCGTAACTCGTTGACCCGGTATCTGTCTGTATCTCACCGATCCGTTTAAGGTACACCGGGTAATCTTCAACCTGATCCCGGGCAAATTCAATAAATGCCAGTTCATCAAGGAGGTGGGGGGTACCGGATGGAACATGCCACATCTGTAAAAATTTTTTATTACAGATCGTAATCTTCCCGTTGAGATCAGCCACCATTATTCCATCAGCCGTGGATTCAAGGGTAGTCCGGAGAATGGAATTCGATTGCTCGAGTGCATATTCGGTTTGCCTTCTCTCTCCGGCTTTTTTTATCTTATGGGCGAGTTCGGCAAACAATGCTTTTGGCGCACCTCCTTTCTGGATATAGAAATCTGCACCGGCATTAAGGGCTTTTATAACTACTTCCTCACGGCCACGGCCGGTAAAAATAAGGAACGGTGTTTTGTCGCCTCTGGAACGAAGAATTTCCAGGAACTCGATACCATTTACTTGGGGCATCTCATAATCTGATACAATCACATCATATCTGGCTGTGTCCCAGTTCTCCAGTTTCGACAGTACAGACGTTGAAGTCTCCACATGCATCGAACCATCCATCTCAAGGAACGTTTTGCCGATTTCGAGAAGACATTCTTCATCATCCACATACAGAACTGACAGCATGACGATCCCCCGGGCGTTGACTCTTTAAGTATATTTTTCCGCGTACTGATTATAGTTTCTGGCAATAGACCATATATGAATATATAGTTATTATTAGGATTCACATGCACCAGGATTCTCATAAGAGCCACAATATTCGTCTGTTGTTGAAAAAAATCATAATTAGTTCTCCGATTGCGGATTTAAATCAAAATTAACTATAGATTCTCAATATCTCTATGTTAATAAGTTATTTATTTCAAGTGAGTAATATTCAGGGTACTTCTGCAAACTATTACTGTAGAATAACCCTCGAAAAATTCTGTTGTCGCATTCCCGTATGTGCCCACCATCATGAACCTGCTCATTATCAAATACAGCCTTCTCATCGGAGCTATCCTTGCTAGTACTGCCGTGGTTGCCGGGCCCCTGAACCCTCAGAAACTGTTCGCTGATCCCGACAATGCCCAGCTTACTGCGGATTCGTTTTACCAGTTCGGGTCCGATACTTTTTACAAGGAACTTGACAAACCCGGGAATGAGTACATGAAAAGCAGCGTTTCCGGGTATTCCCAGTCCCTGATAGGAACCACGGACATGGAAAATACGTTTCAGGATCGCTGGACTGCTGCAATCACCGTTTTCGAATCAGGATATTCTGATTCCACTACTGCATTCTACGCATTGATCGGAGTTCACGAATTACAGACAGCACAGCAAAAAGTTGCAGTCTGTGAACAATTTTCCAAGGCAGATACCGAATTCCAGCAGTCCATTACATATTTTTCTGCAGCAAAAGCCAGTGCAACCCCGGGATCTGCTCAGGGATTCAACATAGGAATGGTGATCCCCCAAGTCGAAGCAATCCAGCAGGAAAACCAGGGCGCAGAAGTTTCCTGCAGGATGGCAGTTCTGGCAGATACAGGCAACGATCCTGCTGGTTTTTTGGTCGATGTGAAGGATACCCAAGTTCATATCAAGGAAATGCAGCGCATTTACGAGGAACTGAAAGTATTGAGTAGTGATTTTTCATGACGGTTATAACTGGTAGGGTCTGCATTTGTGGAGAAGAAGTTATGAAGAACAAGAAATCTGTAAAAATGAGGAGGTTTAAGGTATGAACATCGATACAACGAAAATTCTTCTTGAGGAGGGGGAGACCAGTGCAGAACAGTTTGAGGAGCGTAACCTGCTGAACATCATATCAGTAGGAATTTTCCTTATCGCGGGTCCGTTGTTTATTTATTTTGGTTTTTACCTCCTGACATCCCCGATAACCGTAAAATGGGGTTCATTATCGATAGCGATAGGTTTACTTATCGTTGCCTTCGGCTTCAGTCTCTGGCAGGATCGGCAGATCCAGACCCTGAGGAGACTCCAGAAGGAAGAAAATGCTGAGCTTAGAAGATTGCTGGAGGAAATACTTGAAAGTAAAAAATAATTATTCAGATCCAGAGACTGTTAAAAATATGAATTGGTATACCGGGTACACCTCTTCATGATTACCGTTCAATTTGCGAAAGATCAGGTTCGGCCGAAATACGGTCGAACGGCATCTGGGACACCGGGGTTTCCCGGAAAACCGGAATATCGATCCGCATATGCAGTATCAGGCCAGATGTTCGACCACGAAAACATATATTTTCATATCAACGACGACACCAGTGATCAGGGGCTGGACAGTCTCCCCCCTAGTTCTCTTGTCCAACATTAACCTGTGATTGCACTTTACACAGATGGCATGTAAAATACGTCGCATCTGTCATCACACCGGTTTTTTTAGTTGATCAATTGTCCGGTACTAGCACATTTGAATGTCATCGGGCAACAACGAGAATTCTCAGTACATCGGTTGGAATTATTCGGATCAAATTCAATGCGGGATCCGATATCCTCATAATCATCAGTCTGAATGATGGATAGATCGCTATTAATCCCGGGGGAGTTTACTTTTTCATGATCGGCCAGGGTATTCTCACCAGAATCCTGTATAAAATTAAATTACACTGAGGGCCAATATCGATTTTGGTTTGAAACAATAGAAAACATCTTATAATATATATCCCGACGGTCACCCGGTAATATGTATGAGAGGACGACGGGATGGGGACTATTAATCATCCAAAGTTTAACTGCCTTTATTTAGACTGCCCTAACTAAGGATGATGCAGAGGACGCAATATATAGATGCAGGAAGGCCATCTTATCACTTCCAACTCTCCCTCGGAATTGTCCGCAAATTTTTCCATGCCTCAATATTTTTACAGTCATGATCAAACGGTAACCGGTGCCTGTCGCAATAATAGTTGCCGCAGTATTCACACCGGAACGGGAGATAGACGCGTTCGCCGCAGATCGTGCAGGTTTTGTACAAAGGATATTCTTTCTTCGGGAAAAACCGCTGGAAAAAACGGGTAATTGTTTCTCTCAGTCCCATGCATGACAGCTTCGCGGTGCAGAGTAAAATAGTGCACACCCCGGCACACGTGGAATACGGGATGCGCGATTCAGCGGACCCCGGTTTCTCCCTCCCACAATTTTCGGCAGCCTACTTCAATCGCATTATACCCCGTTCTGGGATCAGGACACACGGCAGAAGATCATCATCGCAGTTCTCATGCCCGGTACGCTCATGGGATCGCCCGATTCAACGATCGTTATCCCGGCATTTCCTACCATTCCAGAGCCACCATGAAGACCTGCTCTCTAGGCTCTGGATCATCCTCATATATCTCTTGTGGTGGCGGTCTGTACTACCCAACTCGGCAGACTTGACGATATCTTTGGCCGGAGCCGCGTGTTCAATATCGGGTTTGGCATTTTCACGCTCGGTTCACGTTTCTGCGGATTCTCAAAAGGGATCAGGTGGCTGATCCTCTCCCGTGCGATCCAGGCATTCAGGAGTGCCCTGATATCATTACTATGTACCTGCAGGGAATCCGGGGGCTCCCCCTGCACCTCAGGTGGATATACCGGAAACAAAAAAATGAACATCTGCTATGTAGGAGGGAAATCAATCCCCTATCCAAGATGAGTGTCTGCGAAATAACGAAGAAATTTATGAGCCGGGACAAGGTACAAAATAGTTTTTCCGTGCCCTGGGTTGCAGGAAGGAGTCCGACGCGGCCCTACAGAAGTGGATCTGGACAACCGGGCAGAATTTTCCGCGCGATCCGTTTTCTTTACTCAAATTAACCGTTTTTTCGTCACTTTTCTGGCAATATTGATATAGAAATAGTATTCAACCTTTTTTAGGCACAAAAGGAATCTTCCGCTAAAAAGGCGAACACATGTCATTTTTCCTGATAAGTCCTGAAATCTACACCTGGTTCATCCTCCCCCTTCTGATATTCCTTGCTCGTATCGGCGATGTCAGCATGGAGACAATCCGGGTGATTTATATAACGAGAGGCATTAAGTACCTCGCCCCGTTCATTGCATTCTTTGAAATCATCATATGGCTGCTCGCCATGGAGGTCGTAATGAGCGACCTGACCAATATCGCGAATTTCTTTGCATTCGCATTCGGTTATGCCACGGGTACCTACGTCGGGCTCATTATCGAAGAGAAACTCTCTATTGGTATGGTGATCATGCGGATCGTCACGACCGAAGAATCCAATGAGGAAATTGCGGCATTTTTGGAAACAGAGAACTTCGGTGTCACGTCGATGGATGCAAAGGGTACGCGGGGAAATGTCAAACTGCTCCTTTCGCTCGTCAACCGGGCAGATGTCCCCCGGATCACCGGACACATCCAGACCACCAATCCCACTGCCTTCTTCTCCATCGAAGATGTGCGGTATGTCAACCAAGGGGTCTTCCGCCCGAAAAAACCAAATGCGATCACCGGCTTCTTTCACTCGTTCATCCGTCCCTGCGAGAAAAAGTAACGACCCTGCGGGGTTCGTTCATGTACCTCCTATTTTGCCATACATTACGGAGACTTTAAAATGCATCGGCGCCTAGTGAGAGTGTAACCGAAAATCGTTAATCACATCCAATTTTGAGGACCGCTCTCATGAAAACAGAGATGCCATTATCAAAACCCATCCGCCGGTTTCTCACTCATACCGAAGAAACCCTTAATACGGAAATTTCCCTTCTGCGCCAGCCGGAAGCGGAACCCGGCGGGACACTCGTGGATACCTATACGTACGATATAGAAAAGAACGTGATCATATTTCCCGCACAATACGTCGGACTTCTCAAGGACTTCATCATCGCAAAGCAGTGCACCAACCTTCTCATCAAAGGGGCTGCAGCCAAGAAAGGCCGGTATGAAGTCTGCTCGTATACCGAAGACTCGGTCTACCGGGGTATGCGCCAGATCTACCTTGATGCCCTTAAGGATGAGGCCAGGAAAGAGAGCAAGCTCCCGGTCCAGAAACTGCTCCAGATGCTCTTCATCCTGTTCTCCCATTTCAATGACGACGTCAACGAGATCCCCTGGAATGCGATCGTCAATGCAAGTGTCTACCACCGCATGCCCAAGATCCGCAAGACGCAGCTCTACCATATCATGAAAGAGAGCAAGAACGATATGGACGAGATGATGGCGCAGGAGAACATTGTCCCCCGCCGGTATTTTGTCCTGAACAAGGCAATGTTTTACGCCCGCGACATGTTCCTTGCAAAGACACTCCCCGCCGATGAACTGATGCCGGTCCTCAATATCCCCCAGATGAAAAAGTTCAACCACCTCGAAGTGAAAGAGATGCTGACTACACGGTGGACGAATACTGCGTGGTACCAGTCAAAAGTCTTCGGGGATAATATGCTCGAGATCATCGATCGCCCCCTGAGCCAGGTCAACTGGAGCGCTGAGCCGACGCTGGATTACTATTATGATTTATACAAAGTCGGAGTCAATCTGACGAACCATCTTATCGGGTACATGACCATGAGTGACTGGTTCGTGTGGGAGACGCCTAGACACCTGCTGGAAGCACATGAACACAAAGAGCAGTACGAGAAGACTGCATTGAAAAAAATTTTCGGGGATCTGATCACCGATACATGGGGGGAGTCATGAGCAGGCCACAATATAAACAAACGAGAGGCTGTCTATGCCCTTGAAAGAAGTGCTTGAGCTACTCAAACGGGGGAAAGCGCTTGCCAGGCGCACCAAATACAAGGAAGCCATTGCACATTACGAGAAAGCAATGTCGCTGGACCCGAAGTACCCGGAGAGCTGGTACCTCCGTGCAGCCGTATATGTTGAAACGAGCAGGCACAAAGAGGCGATTGCCGACTGCGACAAAGCGCTGTCAATGGACCAGAATTATGCGGATGCCTGGTCGACCAAGAGCCTTGCCCTCTTCACTCTTGAGCGGTACGAGGAGGCAGTTCTCGCAAGTACCCGGGCTACCATGCTGAATGGGAACGATGCGATGGCATGGTACATCAAAGGTGTCTGCCTTGACGAACTCGGCAGAAGTGACGAGGCCCAGGAAGCCTATGGTAAATCCCTCGAACTCGAGATCATTCATGACATGGAAGCGGATGCAAAAAAGATCAGACAACAAGGATAATCCGTTATTTCTTTGCGGTTCTTCCCCTGTTCCTGCCCATATTTGTTTGCAGTTCCCTGAATGCCTCATGCGAAAGAATTATCAGACAAAACATCAATGAACGATCGAACGGAGGAACCGTATGATTTCAAAAACCTTAGAAACAGCGCTGAACAAACAGATCAACCGGGAATTTTATTCCGAGTTCCTGTACCTGTCGATGGCTGCATATTTCGAGACAATCTTCCTGAAAGGGTTTGCCAAGTGGATGCGGATCCAGGCAACAGAGGAACATGCACACGCCATGAAGATCTACGAGTTCATCATTGCACGTGGAGGCAAGGTAGCACTCGAAACCATAGAGGCTCCCAAGGCAAAATGGGCATCTGCTGGAAAGGTCTTTGAAGAAGCATATGCCCATGAACAGAAAGTGACCGGTTATATCAACGGTCTTGTCGATCTCGCAATCAAGGAGAAAGACCATGCAACGTTCGAGTTCCTGCAGTGGTTTGTCAAGGAACAGGTCGAGGAAGAGGCAAGCACGAGCGAGATTCTCTCCCAGATCAACATTGTCGGCGATATCATCGGACATCTCTTCTATCTGGATCACCACCTCGGGAAACGTGGATAAACCCACAATCTTTTTCCTTTTATACACTGTTTATTTAAAAGGATTTTTAATGCGGTCGGTTCTTGTCGTAGATGATGAAAAAATATTACTGGATGCCACGCGTTCATTCCTCGAACGGTTTGGCAGCATGCAGGTTCAGACTGCGACATCTGCAAAAGAAGCACTCAGCATCCTTATATCGGCGACATTCGATGCACTGGTGGTAGATTATTACCTTCCGGAGATCACGGGAATAGAACTGCTCAAGATCCTCAGGGCAAAAGGAGACACTACACCTGTCATCATTTTCACCGGAGTCGGAAGGGAAAACGCAGCGATTGAGGCGCTCAATAACGGGGCAGATTTTTTCTTAAAGAAAGGAGATAATCCCTCATCGGAATTCCGGGAACTCGTCCATATGATCAACCGTGCGGTTGACCGTCGCCAGGTCGGGCGATCCCTTGGTATCTCCGAAAAAGTCCTCTCTGGTGCAGTAAGTTTTTTCCCTGAAGCCGCATTTGCTATCGACCGCGAAGGCAAAGTGCTGGCATGGAACCAGGAAATGGCGGACCTGACGGGCATCAGCATAGCAGAGATCCTGGGTAAAGGGGACGGTGCTTATTCGGTTCCCTTCTTCAGGAGAAAGTCTCCAATGCTTGTGGATCTGATCTTTGAGAACGACGAGACGATCAGGAAACACAAATATACGATCATCAATAAGGAACAGGGAACGATATTTGCCTGGACAAAAATTTCGAGAAGTGATGGCAGTCCGGGGATCCTGTGGATGAAAGCCAGTGCCCTGTACGATGCAAAAGGGGCATTCATCGCAGCACTCACCATAGTCAGGGACATAACCGATGAACTTGGAGAGGAGCTTCTCAGACAGGCAGATTATTTTTCAGATGACACCGGACCAGTCGCTCTCCCTGCAGCAGCACAGGGAAGCAGGTTCAACAGGCTTCTCGGGAAGGCCAAGTCAGTACACAAAGAGGGGCTCATAAGGTCATTCAGGGATGGAAAATACCGCGAGGCAATTCCACTCTTCACGCAGGCAATCGAGATCGATCCTCAGTATGCGCACGCTTGGCATGACCGGGGGGTTGCCTTAAGGGAACTGGGACAGGACGAGGAAGCTGCAAAAGATTTCGAGAAGGCTGCGGAACTCGCACCCACTGACGAGGAGATCCTCTTCAGCAGGGCAGACATTCTCAAGAAGAGGGGAGTATTGCGGGAACAAAAAACATTGATCGAGGCTGCGGTCAGGGCATTCAACAGCGTGCTTGAGGTAAACCCGAACAATGCCGATGCCTGGAACGGTCTTGGAATCTGCATGAAAGTGCTGGGAAAAGACGAGACCGCACGCAAATATTTCGAACGGTCCAATGAGCTTGGCAAATCGGGAAAAGCCAAATTCAAAAAGCGGAACCTCGATTTCCTGACCTGAACGGATCCGATGTATTAAACGATCCGGAATACAATCATCCCCCATAGGAGGCAATGTCATGAAAAGTCCTGTCTATTTTGCAAACCTGCGGGCCACATCCGACAAGGATAGTATGGCATCCAAAGTGCGGCGGCTTTTTGACCGTGCCGGTTTTTCCGGGATAATCAGTCCCCACGACAAGACTGCACTCAAACTGCATTTTGGAGAGACCGGTAATGACGGGTTCATCAGCCCGGTCTATGTCCGCCAGGTCGTCGAAAAAGTGCGAGAATGCCAGGGGCTGCCGTTTCTCACAGATACAAACACCCTGTACCTTGGCAGCCGGTCCAACGCCGTGGACCATATCACAACCGCAATTCTTCACGGGTTCGACTTCGCGGTCACCGGGGCCCCCGTCATAATAGCAGACGGGCTTAATGGAAAAAATGTAACAAAAGTGTTCATAGGCAAAAAACACTTCAGCGAAGTAACAATTGCCGGGGATATCGCAGCGGCGGACAGCATGATCGTGCTCAGCCATTTCAAGGGACATATCGTCTCCGGGTTCGGCGGGGCCATCAAGAACCTGGCCATGGGTTGTGCACCACCGGAAGGGAAGCGGGCACAGCACAATGCACGTCCATTCACCATTAGTGAGAACTGTACTGGCTGCGCAGCATGCATGAAGGTCTGCCCGAAAACAGCGATCAGCATCCATGCAAAAAAATCGGTTATCGACAAGGATCTCTGTATCGGCTGTTTTGAGTGCATGCATGCCTGTCCTGAACATGCGATCGATATCGACTGGGAGACGGAGATCCCGGTCTTCATAGAGCGTTTGGTCGAGTATGCCTGTGGCGCTGTCGCGGGGAAGCAAAAGAAGGTCGGCTACATGAATTTCCTGATCCGCATCACACCGGATTGCGACTGCTTCCCGTTCAGCGATGCCCCCCTTGTGCCTGATATCGGGATTCTTGCCTCCCGGGACCCGGTTGCCATTGATGCAGCAAGCTTCGATCTCGTCAACCAGCAGCAGGGATTTCCGGACTCCCTGCTGGCAATGCACTATCACAAGGGCGAAGACAAGTTTTCCGGGGTGCATGCCAATACGGACGGGTTCCGGCAGATACAGTACGCTGAAGAGATCGGTCTCGGTCAGAGCCAGTACGAACTGATACACCTGTAATTACTTTTTTATCAGCTCGTCCCGGTTCTTCCCGGGCCAGAACCCGGGAAATGGCTGGACCGGCTGTCCAGTACCTAAAGGCAAGCACTTATTACGTAAGGGTGTCCAAAAAGGTTTTATCGGCGGGTACTCCCTCCCACAACAAATGCTTTACACGATCCCGGAGTATCACCAGCAAGAACGGAGAGTCTCCATGAACCTCAGGCAGCCAAACGCAAATGAAGCAACAGGGACAGTGAACCGCTCCCGGAATGTTGCCCCTGTTTCCGGTATCTGTACCCGGTGCATAGATGGATGTAAAGGTAGTTGCGATATCTGGCTCTCCTCGTTCCGCGGAAGGGAGGTATTGTATCCCGGCCCATTCGGCGAGATTACGGCAGGTGCTGACAAGAATTACCCGGTGGATTACTCGCACCTCAATATCCAGGGATATGCTACGGGTGCGAAAGGGTTCCCGGAAGATGTTGTGGCAGGCCCGGATTCTGCAGTCTTCTCATCAGTAATTACCGAAATCGAATATGGCTGGGATGAAAAGGTGAAGATGCGACTCCCCATCTTCACCGGGGCGCTCGGGTCTACAGATATTGCACGGAATAACTGGGAGCATTTCGCCGCCGGCGCTGCGATATCCGGTATAACGATTGTCTGCGGGGAAAATGTTTGCGGGGTTGATCCGGGACTGGTGCTTGACAATAAAGGGAAAGTGAAGGAATCGCCAGAGATGGATCGCCGCATCGGTATCTACAAAAAGTACCATGAAGGCTTCGGGGAGATGCTGGTCCAGTTGAACGTCGAGGATACCCGCCTCGGGACCGCGGATTATATTGCAAGCCGGCATAACTTCGAATCGATCGAACTGAAATGGGGACAGGGCGCAAAAAGTATCGGAGGCGAGATCAAGGTCCGGTCCCTTGAACGTGCACTCGAACTGAGGAAACGAGGCTACATCGTTATGCCGGACCCCGTGGTTCCGGAGAACCAGGCTGCATTCAGGTCAGGCGCGATCAAGGAATTCGAGCGCCATTCGCGCCTCGGTTTTATCACCCGTGAGGGATTTTTTGAGGAGATCGACAGGCTCCGGGATATCGGTTTCAAGAGAATTACGCTCAAGACCGGGGCATACTCGATGGTTGAACTCGCAATGGCGCTGCGGTTCAGTGCGGAAGCTAAAATCGATCTACTGACAATCGATGGTGCTTCCGGAGGTACCGGCATGAGCCCGTGGCCGATGATGAACGAATGGGGGATACCAACATTCTACCTCCAGTCACTTGCCTGTGAGTTTGCAGGAAAACTGGTGAAGAAAGGATACCGGGTTCCTGATCTCGCAATAGCAGGCGGTTTCTCCGATGAGCCCGGCGTCTTCAAAGCCCTCGCGATGGGCAGCCCGTACTTCCGTGCAGTTGCTATGGGCCGGGGTCTCATGATTCCCGGCATGGTCGGAAAGAACATCGGGAAGTGGATCAAAGAAAGCGATCTTCCCAAATCAGTCTCACGGTTCGGCACTACGATACCGGAGATCTTTGTCTGCTACGAGGAACTGAAAGAAAAATACGGGAACCGCGTCAACGAGATTCCCCTTGGTGCCATGGGAATTTACACATACACCTCGAAATTCCGGACCGGGCTCCAGCAGATCATGGCAGGCAGCAGAAACTTCAGGATCTCGTCCATCTCCCGCAAGGACCTGATGGCCCTGACGGATGAGGCTGCCCGTATCTCAGGTATTGACTATATCATGACCGCACGATACGATGAAGCGATAAGCCAGCTGCTCGACTGAATTCGCAAAAACGGTCATCGCAACGGGAAGAGATCCGCACCATCGTTTTCCCGGGATCAGGAAACATCTACGTTTTCTGCAGTTGCGCAATGGTGAATGTATCGAGGATCTGGAGGGTCGCCCGGGCCCCGAGTGTGGGCTGTATCGAATCGAGCCAGAGGAAGAAACCTACTTTTGGCGGGGTCGGGCGCTCGAACTTGAAGTGTCCGTTCTTGAGCTGGATCATCTTGTGGTACTCTTTCTTCTGCTTTGAGCGGAGGTAGATGATCAGTTCATAGTTGGGCATGTCCGTAGCGATGACTGCCTTGGAATAGTACCGGGAGAACTCCTCGTACTCGATCTTCTTCCCCCGCACATGAAGACCATAGTCATCGCAGACAGATTTGATCGCCGGGGGGAAGAGCCCGCCATACAGCACTTTCTTGACCAGCTGGCCGGTCTGATCGGTGAATTCCGGGCGGATCGGGCCAGGAGTCCGGGAGATCTCTGTAAAGATCCGGTTTTTCACATCGTCATGGTAACTTTTGTAGTCAAACGGGTGCTTGAGGGGGATGCTGGTTGCCGGGATCAGTTTGGGGTGGTTCTCCGGCAGATTATAAAGAATCCGGGGGCGGTAATGCTTGACAAGCAATTTGATCTGTTCACAGGAACTGGTATGAATGATCGCGTTCGTCCTGTCCTTTGCGAGCCTCTTCACTACAGAATAATTGGAAAGGTCGAACGAAGAGACCAGCAGGAAGGGCGTGATCTTCTGATCATAGAGATAGCCGAGCAGTTTCTTCTTGTATGCAATCTCCTGCTCGAACTCCTTGAGATCCGAGGGGGAGGTGACCACTTCGGCAAAGGCGACATGGTTTTCGGCATCGACCAGCATCATATCGAACTCGGCAAGGTCCTGTCCGTTGCCCCTGACCGTGATGTCGCCGTATTTTGAATAAAAAAGACCGTTCTGACCGAGACGGACATCCTCCCGCTTCTTTGGGGCATCCGCACCTTTCATGGCAAGGTATTTGATCGTGCCCGATTTTTTGGAGATCTCGAGAAACATCTCATACACGATCGCTTCGAACCAGCGGCCTTCGGCGGTCCGCATCGGTTCGATATCCGGCGAGAAAAGTTTCTTCCGCTCGATCTTGTTCATGTGCCGCGTGGCATTGAGCGCGATCATCGCGTTGGGTTTGAAATGCTGGAAATTGGTATTCAGCCACGGGATCATAATAGTAGTAAAGAAATTCTGCCGTTATAGTAGATAACAATCTGCTTTGCCGGCCATTCCATTCAGGGACTGCCGTTTATATAGGCTGTCTATGTATGTGAAGCTAAATGAGGGGTATCAGGTATCAATCTCCCCGGTCCGGATCCGGATCGACTTCTCCACCGGGAGAACGAAGATCTTCCCATCCCCGATCTTTCCGGTACGGGCAGATTCGGAGATAATTGCTACAACGCTGTCAACCTCGGCGTCACGGACAACGATCTCGATCTGGGTTTTTGGCAGGAGATCAACCGTCATCAGGCCGCCACGGTATTCAAGGGTGATCCCTTTCTGTTCGCCCCGGCCTTTCACCTCCGTGATGGTCATGCCGTTGAAGCCTTTGTCCTCGAGTGCTTTTTTTACGAACTCGAACCGTTCCGGTTTTACAATTGCCTTAACCATTTTCATGTTGTTTCACCCGTATCAGGCCCTCTCTCTGTGCTGGGAGATATCAGGACCTGCGTATTCTTCTTCCGTGACTCGCAGACCAAGGGCATTGTCCGCCAGGATTGCAAGGATATACGTTAGGACGAACGCGTAGATAAGTGCTGCGAATGCACCAGTCGCATGGGCAGCAAACAGATATGCAGTAAACTTACAGTCCGTAAAGATACGGGCTGGATACAGGAAAAATAGAGTTGATTAGTAGGTTGCCAGGTAGCGGTCCAGTTCCCACTGGTGAACCGTGAGCCGGAACGCATCGGTCTCGGCTTCCGCGATGTTGGAGAGGGTCTCCACGACGTGGGCGCCGAGTGCGTTGCAGATTACTTCGTCTTTCAGGAGTGCTGCCTGGGCCTCTGCAAGGCTGCCGGGGAGCATGTCGATCTTCATCTTCTTCCGGTCCTTTGCACTCAGGTGGTAGATGTTGGTGTTGGTGGGGTCCGGGGGCATGATCTTGTTCTTGATGCCGTCGAGACCTGCTGCAAGGAGGCAGGCGAAGGTGAGATACGGGTTGCACATCGGGTCCGGGCTCCGGAACTCCGCACGGGTGCTGTTGCCGCGTGCAGCGGGGATACGGATCTGGGCGGACCGGTTGGTCGTGCTCCACGAAATGTAGCAGGGGGCTTCGTAACCGGGGACGAGCCGCTTGTACGAGTTGATGGTCGGGTTTGCAACCCGGGTGATTGCCTTTGCGTGCTTCAGGAGGCCACCGATGTAATAGATACAGGTGTCGGAGAGGCCGTCCTTTGCATTTGCATCGTAGAAGGCATTCTTGCCGCCCTTGGCGAGGGATCCGTGGGTGTGCATACCGCTGCCGTTGATGCCGCCAATCGGCTTTGCCATGAACGACGCGTGGAGCCCGTGCTTGAGGGCGATAGCCTTTGTTGCAAACTTGAAGGTCATGGCACGGTCTGCAGTCGTCAATGCATCAGCATACTTGAAGTCGATCTCGTGCTGACTTGCAGCGACCTCGTGGTGGGACATCTCGATCTCGAGGCCCATGCTCTTGAGTGCGAGGACGATCTCGCGCCGGACGTCTTCGGCCTTGTCGTTCGGGGCAAGGTCGAAGTAACAACCCTGGTCAGCGAACTGGGTCGTCGGCTTTCCGTCAACGAGGTTGAAGAGGAAGAACTCGAGCTCGGGGCCGGTGTTGAAGGTGAAGCCCATCTTTGCTGCTTCCGCCATCTGTCTCTTGAGGATATATCTGGGGTCGCCCTCGAATGGCTTGTTGCCATACGTATACACGTCGCACATAAACCGGGCAACCTTGCCTTCCTGGGGTCTCCAGGGCAGGACCTGGTACGAGGACGGGTCTGCCTTGAGGAGCATGTCGGACTCTTCGATCCGGGTGAATCCCTCGATGGACGACCCGTCGAACCAGGTTCCTTCAGTCAGGGATTTCTCGGCATAGTCTGCCGGGATTGCGGCATTCTTGGGGATACCCGGAACATCACAAAACTGGAGCCGGATGAATTTGACATCGTCGGCTGCAATTTTCTTGAGCAACTTGGATACGTCTGCTGACATAATGGAAAAAAGGTTCCACCCAATTACATTTATATTTTCTGAACCAAGCTTAGGGAAGAATGCTCACATTCAATTTCCATGACGTTTTACTATTATAGATCGATCCGATTTGTGATATCATGTGCGGAATAATTGGAGTCATCGATAAACGCCGTCAGTGCATGGATGGCAGTGGCATAAGGAACTCGTTAGCGTTGATGAACGAGCGCGGAAACGGGGAAGGTGCCGGGTACGTGGCCTACGGGATTTACCCGGACTTTGCGGATTCGTACGCCCTCCATGTTTTTTTTGATAACCTTCACGAAAATAAGCCTGCACTTGACCGGGAACTCGAAAAATGGGGGACCATTGTCCACGATGAAGAGATCCCGACCTTTGCTTCGAGAATAAAAAAAGTGCACACCCCGTGGCGATATTTTTTCAAGCCCGACCCGAAGATGGCACCGGAACAGAACACCACTCCCGATGATATCATCATGCACATCGTCATGAGCGTGAATACAGCAAAGAATGGCACCCTCATATTCTCATCCGGCAAAAACCTCGGCGTATTCAAGGCATCCGGCTGGCCCGAAGAGGTTGCCGAATTCTACCGCATCCAGGACTACAAAGGTTACCTCTGGCTCGCCCACAACCGCTACCCCACCAACACCGCAGGCTGGTGGGGCGGTGCACACCCGTTCAACCTCCTCGGCTGGAGCGTTATCCACAACGGAGAGATCACGTCCTACGGCACCAACCAACGGTATATCGAGAGTTACGGGTACAAATGCACGATGTACACCGATACTGAAGTCGTTGCTTATCTCATCGATCTGCTGGTCCGGAAACACGGGCTCTCGGAAAAGATGGCAGTCCGCGCCCTCGCACCCCCGTTCTGGAACGAGATCGACCGCATGCCGCCAAAGGAGGAAGAGCTGAACCGTGCAATCCGTATGGCGTATGGCCCGGCACTGATGAACGGCCCGTTTGCGATCTGCGTTGCCAATGAAGATACCCTGGTCGGATTCACAGACCGTATCAAACTGCGCCCGATGGTGAGTGGAGAACACGGCGACCGGCTCTACATCTCGAGCGAAGAAGCTGCAATCCGCAGGATTGAGCCCCACATCAGGGACGTCCAGATGCCAAAGGCAGGCGAGCCCGTAATCGGGAGGGTCATTGCATGAGCATCGGCAGTATCCCCCTCCGGTTCAAAGTAGAGATAGATCCTGAACTCTGCATGCAGTGCGGACGGTGCATCGAGAACTGTTCGTACGGGGTATACCGGATGGAGGGCGATAAGATCCGCGTCAATTCGCGGAACTGTGTTGCCTGCCACCGCTGCACTGCCTTCTGCCCCCGGGACGCGATCAGCATCCACGAGAAACCCACAGACTACCGGAGCCACCCGGTCTGGACCCGGGAGATCCGGGAAGCGGTCTTCAACCAGGCAAAGACCGGCAAGATCATACTCGGGGGCATGGGCAATGCCCTGCCGTACCCGATGATCTTCGACCGGCTCCTGCTTGATGCATGCCAGGTGACAAATCCGAGCATCGATCCCCTCCGGGAACCAATGGAGCTCCGGACCTATATCGGTAAGAAGCCCGCGGCACTTTCGATAAAGGAACATGCCGGAAAAGATGTTGAGCTCCTGACAAAACTCACTCCCAACCTCCAGATCGAGACCCCGATCATGATCGGGCACATGAGTTACGGCGCGATCAGCCTGCCGGCACAGCAGGCGCTGGCAAGGGCGGTCAGCCGCATCGGGACGTTCATGGGGACCGGTGAAGGCGGGCTTCACCAGTCACTCTACCCATACCAGAAACACATAATCGTCCAGGTTGCCTCCGGTCGGTTTGGCGTAGACATCGACTATCTCGAGCGCGGGGCCGCGATCGAGATCAAAATCGGGCAGGGAGCAAAGCCGGGTATCGGCGGCCATCTCCCCGGCGAGAAAGTCAACGCCGATGTCTCCCGCACACGGATGATCCCGGAGAGCAGCGACGCGATCAGTCCGGCACCCCACCACGATATTTACAGCATCGAGGATCTCAAGCAGCTGGTCCATAGCCTGAAAGAGGCCACGGAATGGAAGAAGCCGGTCTTTGTGAAGATCGCTGCCGTCCATAATGTGGCAGCGATCGCAGCAGGTATTGCCCGTTCATCGGCCGATGCCGTTGTTATAGACGGGTTCCGCGGTGGGACCGGTGCGGCGCCGGTGGTCTTCCGGGACCATGTCGGGATCCCGATCGAAGTAGCCGTTGCAAGCGTTGATGCCAAGCTGCGCCAGCAGGGAATACGGAACGAAGTATCCATCATCGCCAGCGGCGGCATCCGGCAGAGCGCAGATGTGGCCAAGGTCATCTGCCTCGGGGCCGATGCCGTTTATATCGGGACTTCTGCGCTCGTTGCCATGGGCTGCCGGGTCTGCGGTACCTGCAACCGTGGCCAGTGTGCCTGGGGCATTGCCACCCAGAAACCCGAACTGACAAAGCGGCTGGACCCTGAGACCAATGCGGTGCAGGTCGAGAACCTGATTCACGGCTGGACCCTTGAGCTCGCAGAACTCATGGGTGCAGCCGGCATCAACAGCATCGAGAGCCTGAGGGGCAACCGCGACCGGCTCCGGGGCTACATGCTTGACGAGGGGACCCTGAATGTCCTCGATGTCAAGACTGCGGGGGCCTGAGGATGAGCACGATGACGATCGATGCAAAAGATCTCCATTATACACCGCTCAATAAGCAGATCCGCAAGGCCATCGCCGACGGGGTAAAAGAGATTACCATCAATAATGTGCTTGGCCAGCGGTTCATCGGGGACGGCCTGAGGGGTGACGATGTTACCATCACGCTGAATGGCGTGCCGGGCGGAGACCTCGCAATGTTCATGAGCGGCCCGACGGTTATCCTTCACGGCAACGCAGACCATGCCCCCGGCAACACCATGGACAAGGGCAAAGTGATCATCCACGGCAGTGCCGGGGACGCAGTCGCCCACAGCATGCGGGGCGGCAGGGTCTATGTCAGGGACAACATCGGCTACCGGGGCGGCATTCACATGAAGCAGTACATGGAAAAACGCCCCATCGTCGTAATCGGTGGCGGTGCCCGTGCATTCCTCGGAGAATATATGGCAGGAGGGCTCATCATCGTGCTGGGGCTTGGGGGTGTCCAGCCCATCTCGGAACAGGGGGTCGGCAGCGGCATCCACGGCGGAGAGATCTATGTCCGCGGCCCTGTGGATGACCTCTATCTCGGCGGGGGGGCAAAACAGGCACCAGTCACCAATGAGCAGAAAACAATGATCCGCCCTATTATTGAGGATTTTGCAAAATCGTTCGGCATTGATGCAAGCCCCCTGCTTGCATCGGAATACACCCGCATCGCCGCGACAAGTGCCCGGCCGTTTGCGAGCAAATACACATGGGAGTGAACGCGATGGCAGCAAAGAGTTATCTCGATTTGAAAAGCGAGGTCTGGGATACCGGAAGATGCTCAGGGTGCGGTGCATGTGTAGCGGTCTGCCCTGCCGATGCCTTGTTTTTTGATGAAGGGGAGATGATCACCAGTCCCCGCAGCAACGGGTACTGCAAACAGGCAACCGACAGTGTCAGCTGCGGAGCCTGTTATGCAGTCTGCCCCCGTATCGGCGACCAGCCGGCCGAGACACTCGGGAACTACCTTGAGATCGTCTCTGCAAAAGCAGTGTTTGACGTACCCCGTAAGCAGAGCGGAGGAGCAGTAACCGCGATCCTCGCCAATGCACTTGACGAGGGACTGATCGATGCGGTCGTAACGGTTACGGAAGATCACTGGACACTCCGGCCATCATCGGTTGTCATCACGAAATCCGATGTCCTTGTCCAGCAGGCAGGGAGCCGGTACAGCTGGTGGGTGCCGCTCCTTGCCGCACTCAAGTACGCGATCGTGGAGAAGAAATTCAGGAAAATTGCCGTTGTGGGTGTTCCCTGTGCAGTCCAGGCTGTGGACCATATGCGGAAAAGCGACAACGACCTCCTCAGACCGTATGCGAAAGCAATCCGGCTGGTGGTCGGGCTGTTCTGTACAGAGACGTTCGATTATACGGCCCTGATCCAGGGAAAACTAAAAAACCATTACAAACTCGAGCCCCACGATATCCGGAAACTGGATGTCAAGGGCAAGCTTGAGATCCTTAAACAGGACGGTTCCACAACAATTGTGCCGCTTTCGGAACTGGAGACCTGCATCCGCAAGGGTTGTCACTTCTGCACGGATCTCACCGCAGTTCAGTCAGATCTCTCGGCAGGTGCGATCGGAAGCCCTGCCGGGTCAACCACGCTCATTGTACGGACGCAGACCGGTAAAGGGATGCTCGACAGTGCAGTCCAGCACAAAAAACTCGCCGTTGCCACCGACATTGACAAGAGTGCCATAGAAAAACTGGCCTCTTCAAAGATCCGGAAGAATTCCGGAAAGTAACTGCCAAGACCATTCCCACTCTTTTTAGGATCGTAATTGCGTTCAATCCGTGCCTGAGATATGAGCAGATACCTCTCCGCCTCTCGCGGAACAAACCGGGTTTATCTTTTCATTCACGAACGGTCGGAAGAGCCGTCCGGATTTTTCTCCTGCAGGATACGCACCAACGGGGAGCAGCGGGAAAAAAACCCGGCAATGAAGGACATAAATTCCGGTTGGTAACAATCTGCCCCTTCGTACACCTTCCAGCCGGCACCAAGGGACTGGCGCACATGTTTACCGTGACCCACCTGCAGGAGTGAAGGGGACGCGAGCAGGTCGCCGGCCCGCCTGAACTCCCGGGGCACTTCCATCTCGTACCGGCCGTCGAGGATATAGGGGCCGGGCAGGGCAGAACCGATATGTTTTGCCCGGAATTTTTCTGCATTGACCCGGTTCCAGACCGGGGGTCCCGGGTGGCTCCTGACAACCGGCAGTTCATTGACCAGCAGTTCAAAGAGGAACATACAGGTACTGGCCCCCATCCGGTAATGGGCATGGTGCACGGGGAACCCGTTACGCTCAAGGTGCTCGCAGATCGCAGACGTGCTCCGCTTCAGCTGCGGGACTACAATCTCCTCTATATACGGGGGAGTGTCGAACGTGATCGCATACAGGAACGTCCCCCGCCCGGCAAGCAGGCCTTCCAGCTTATCCGGTGTGATCGAGAGCGGGCCGGGCAGTTCGAAGAAGACCGGTGACGGGGCCTCCAGGTATCCCCGGGCCAGCTCCACAAACTCGGCCATCCGGTCAAGAGAGACCGCTGCGGCCACATTGCGCCGGGGATCGACCGGGTCGATCACGATAAGGGGCTCATCAAACTCCTTGGCCCCGTGATCTTCCTGATCTATAAGCGTGTGGAGCCTCCATTCCGATGCAGCCTGCAGGAGTGGTGTAAAACCTCCGTACCGGAGTACCAGAAGCTCGCAGAGATACCCGGAGAACCCTTCTGTCATCCCGTCAGAGCCATAGATCCCGCCGGCCTTTGCGAATCGTTTGAGGAGAAGGACGTCGTCGATCAGGCCGTTGATCTTGTCCGTGATATAACGCGTATGGAACGGGGTGCGGTCCACGGCACTCTGTATCCGCTCGGCGCTCGCGACGTTGTAGCAGGGAACAAGGTCCACGTCCACATCATCGATCACGGCATTGATATAGGGATGTTCCGCGTATTTTTCATGGTAGCGATCAGTAAACGCGGCTGCAATGCACCTGGCAAGCGCCAGGCCCTGCTCCTCAAGGGCTTCACGGGGGAGTGCCGGGTCGAACAGAAGGAAGACGTCAAGGTCCCGGTCTCCCCGGATCCAGGTGTGGCGGGCGATAGACCCGACAACCATCCCCTGTGCCTTCCCGCTTCCGGCTATGGCTGCAAGCAGGCGCTGCGCAATCCCGCAGACATGATCTTTCTCGATCTGAGTCGGACGAAGGGTTGCAAGGACATGGTCTTCGTGGGGCAGCCGCGTCACCATGTCACCTCCAGCAGGTCCTCGTAGAGGGGACCTTGAGGGGTAAGCGTACTCTTCTTCAGGGTCATTCCCGCAATCGTGCAGCTGCCGAACCCATGGTCACCGATCCGTTTCAACGCGGCAAAGAGTGAAGGGTCCAAGGATTTTACCCGTGCCAGCGTGGCATGCGGGAGGAAACGGCGGGTCTCCGGTTCGCATCCCAGCGGCCTGAGTGTATTGTCAATACTGGCAACAAGTTCCCCTCCTCTGCCGGCGTCATCGACCACACACCAGATCGTCTGCGGGCGGCGGGGGTTGTTGAGCGTCACCTTCCCGACAGTTACCGGAAACGGGGCAAATGAAATTCCCGTGATGGCTGCCTTCACCTTTTCAAGGGTCGGCAGATCTATCTCGCCAAGAAATTTTGCCGTTATGTGGATCTGGGCCGGATCCACAAACGCCAGCCGGGCATAACAACCGCGGAGCTTGTGCTGTGCCTCAGCGATGCTCTCCTGTATCTCCCGGGATAACTCAAGTGAGATAAACGCCCTGACCATTACGGTACTATTATTTCATTCCCCTACAAATGGTGATCGCTCAAAGGTCCGGGGGATCGGTCCGGATATAACCAAGATTTTTTTATTCCCGTACTACCTATTGGATAGATGACAGAGTAAGGGTGTTTTTCCGTGCCGAAGAAATCTCAGTTGATCGTATATTCGCTTGAATATTGCCCGAATTGCGAAATTCTCAAGACATTCCTGAAGAAAGGAAAGCACACGTTTGATGAGCGCGACCTGTCCACTGCAGAGTCCCTGACGGAACTGCGGGTCAACGGGATATTTGTGAACGAGGCCCCGGTCCTCCAGCGTAACGAGGATTTCCATACATCGGCGGACCTGTTTCCCTCCGGAAAACTCGATGAAGAACACCTGTCCAGACTGCTGAAAGGTGAATGATGCCAAAGCGGGAGACCCGGCAGAAAACGATCTTTGGTGCCTATACACCAACCCTCCCACCGGTCAGGACGACGGACGGGCATATTGTAGACTGGGACCGCGATCGGATCGTGCGGCAGCTTGTCGAAGAGACCAAACTCGTTGAAACCTTCTACGGATACAAGGGTGCAAGTGAAGAGACCGCGCATGAGATCGCACTTGAAGTCGAGAACCGCATCAGGAATATGGGACTCAAGTCGCTCTCCGGCCCGCTCATCCGGGAGATTGTCAACATCACTCTCCTTGAAAAAGGGATGATACAGTACCGGAACGTCTCGACCCGGGTAGGCACCCCGGTCTTTGACGCCCACCAGATCGATGTTGGCAGGGGTTTCGAAGCCCATGACAATGCGAATCTCCAGGAGAACGCAGAGACCTCGCACAAGAAGAAAGCGGACAAGATCTCAAAGGAGCAGTACCTGCTCCAGCTCCCCCCGGCACTTGCGGATCATCACCTCTCTGGAGAGATGCACATCCATGATCTCGAATATTTCGGCACCCGCCCGTTCTGCCAGGACTGGGACCTGCGGTATTTCTTCTATTACGGCCTGATGCCGGACGGCAACGGCACGAAAGCTTCGGTCGCCGGGCCGGCAAAGCGGGCTGAGGTCGCGATCCTCCACGCTGTCAAGGCTCTCGGCTCCGCCCAGACCAATTTTGCCGGCGGGCAGGGATACTATAATTTCCTCACATTCCTTGCACCGTTTTGTGAGGGGATGAGCTACGAAGAGATCAAGCAGCTGGTCCAGATGTTCGTGTACGAGATGACCCAGATGATGGTAGCCCGCGGCGGCCAGCTGGTCTTCTCATCCATCCAGCTCTCGCCGGGAGTCCCGGCCCTCTGGCATGACAAGCCTTGTGTGTACAAGGGAAAGATCTGGGACGGGCACATGGCCCCGCTCCGTACCTACGGCGAATTTGAACGTGAGGTCCGGCTGCTCTTCAAGGCGCTCATGGACGTGATGGTCGAAGGAGATTACTGGGGAAAACCCTTCAACTTTCCCAAGCCCGAGATCTCGATCGAGCCCGAGTTCATGCACGAAAAGGAAGAGTTCAACCGGAAGAACCCCGATCTCCCTACGTACCAGGACCTGTACCTGATGACATTTGAGCTCGCTTCCAAATTTGGTACCCCGTATTACGACAACCAGCTTCCTGCGTACCGCGGGGCGGGTAAGGGGATCTCCTGTTACCAGTGCTGCGCCTATCAGTTCTCGACGGTTGCCGATAAGGATTCAGAGTTCGACAAGAAGCTGGTCTTTGAAGAGGGACGCCACTTCTCGATGGGCTCATGGCAGGTGGTCTCGGTCAACTGCCCGCGTGCTGCATACAATGCGGAAGGGGATAATACCCGGCTCTTTGCAGAGCTCAAGAAACTGATGGATGTGGCTGTGGAGATCTTCCGGATCAAGCGCAGGTGGATGGACCTGATCCGGGCAAACAGCCGCATGCCGTTTGCCATGCAGCGCCCGAAAGACCCGAACACCGGGGAACGCGGGGCGCTTGCCGTTGATCTGGAGGGGCTCGTATATACGATCGGAGTCGTCGGTGTCAACGAGATGGTGCAGCACCATACCGGCAAGCAGCTCCACGAATCAAAGGAAGCATTTAAGCTCGCCATCCGCGCCATGACCGAGATGGAACTGTATGGACGTGAGCTCTCTAAAAAGAACAACATGACGCTCGCCCTTGCCCGCACCCCCGCGGAGACTACGGGTCAGCGCTTTGCCGTCGCTGACCTGCTTGACCGCCGCTATCATGATTTTGCAAAGAACGTGATCAAAGGGGATCTTAAGGACGGGCTCTCACAATTGGGAAAGAGCCGGGATCTGCCCATCTATTACACGAACGGCACCCATGTAGCTCCAGGTGCGGATGTACCGCTGACAAAACGGATAGAGATCGAACATGTCTTCTTCCCGATTGTAGACGGAGGCAATATCTTCCACATCTGGCTTGGCGAAGCACGCCCGGACCCGCGGGGCCTCATGGATATGGCAATGAAACTCTGCCGGACTACCCAGATCGGGTACTTCGCATTCACCCGGGACATCACGGTCTCGCTCCGCCAGTTCCACGAAATGCGCACGGACAAGGAGCCGATCAGCGAATGGCCCCCGTCAGACTTCCCGGTAAAAGCATAAAATAACGCATTCCCATTTTCCTGTTCATAAGCGTCCTGAACCGGACGCGGGAAAAAAGGATTACAGGTTTTTAATCTTTTTAAGGGAGATGTCCATCACTCCACGGTGAATCCGGTAATAGCTGTGAATGCGATCGATAGGCTGATCCAGCATGATGGTAGTTGTTTTCCCGTCAACAATTATCCGGACGCAGCTGATCTCGATGTCTGCTATGGGTGCGTTTTTCGGATCGGCCGGCAACTTCGCCGTAATGAAGAGATCGGTATCGTTCTCCACGACTTCGTAGGGGACCTCATCGTCATCGTCCTGCATGCCGGCATGGAACATCTCCGGATCCCCACCGTTTGCCTGCCGGGTGATGATCGTGTACCCGACAATGCGTGCATGCTGGCTTTCAGGCATATTCTTCACGATATCCTCTACGATCTTTGCCAGGTTGCTGAAGACATCATCGTAGGGGCCGGTTGGGTTATTCTGCATGAATACCTCCGAGTGAATATAAGTCGTTTTCGCGCTGTACGATTCCGCGCCTCTCGAATTCCCTGACAATCTCCGACAGATTGTTTTCCGGTATGCCGGTGACCTGCTCAATGTCAGCAATGGGAAGGGCCTGGTGGGAGAGAGCGATGATTACACTAATCTCTCGTTCGCTCCTGAATAAATCCTTATGGTTATGGGCAAGATCGGTGATTTTCATCTCGATATCATGGTTGATCTGCTCAAGGTTTGCGAGGATCTGGTCGTGGGCCCGGATCATACGTCCCAGCAGGGCAACCGTCCGTCTGAGTGATTCATCCTGGTCCGCTTCGCCCTTCACAGGAACACTGATTATCCGGAGGCCTTTGAGGCTGACATCGATCAGGATGTCATTTGCCAGGTAGTAGTATTTCCGGCGCCGTTCATCCATCTCGCAGGAGAGGATCTCCTCCCGCTCCATCATCTGGAGGTGATCGATCACTGCCTT